>ENA-OUPA01000197-OUPA01000197.1-human-gut-metagenome-genome-assembly--contig:-NODE-197-length-46680-cov-12.8286_pt1 | contig 46680 bp, 40 predicted proteins | sample MGYA00237939_ERZ548770 | MGnify/ENA primary metagenome ERZ548770 (study PRJEB26490, sample SAMN05356877) | human gut metagenome | biome: terrestrial biome; feature: human-associated habitat; material...
GTGCTGGTCTGCTCCAACGCTGTGATCTCCCTGCTGCGCAATGTCATCCCCAACAAGGTGAGAATTCCGGCGTTCATCACCATTATCGCCGGTTTCGTCACTGTTGTGCAGCTGTTTATCAAAGCCTTTTCCCCTGCGCTGGACACCGCCCTGGGCGTATTTCTGCCCTTGATCGTGGTCAACTGCATCATTCTGGGCCGGGCTGAAATGTTCGCCAGTAAAAACAAGGTGCTGCCCTCCATCATTGACGGTCTGGGTATGGGCGTCGGCTTTACCGCAGCTATGCTCTGCATGGGCATCATCCGGGAATTGCTGGGCGCAGGCACGGTGTTCGGCCTTCCCGTCCTTTCCGGCTTTATGGAGCCCATCATTATTTTCCTGCTGCCGCCCGGCGGTTTCTTCGTGTTTGGCATGCTGATCGCCCTGGCTGGAAAGCTCTCCAAAGAAGGCCATGCCCCGGAATCCACCGGCTGCTCCTGCTGCCCCTTGGCAGCCTCCTGTTCCATGATTCAGGAGAAGGAAGCCTGCGGCAGGGATTCCAAGCAGGAGGTACAGAATGAAAAATAAAGCTGTCATTTCTCATTTTGCGCTTCAAAGACTGTGTGCGGGGAATTGGTTCTGCCATCTTCGCGCCGCAGTGAGGTCTGGAGCAGGAAAGGAGCTGGCTTAAATGGACGCACAAACTCTGAAAACCCTGGTTGCCATATTTTTGGCCGCCATTCTCACCGAAAACTATGTCCTGAATAAATTTCTGGGCATCTGCCCCTTTCTGGGCGTATCGAAAAAGCTGGATACGGCCTTTGGCATGAGCTGCGCGGTAACCGTAGTTATGGTGATCGCCACAGCGGTCACGTGGCCTCTGTACACCTATCTGCTGGCGCCAAACGGCCTTAGCTATCTTCAGACCATTGTATTCATCCTGGTGATCGCCGCCCTGGTTCAGCTGCTGGAGACTGTGCTGCGCAAGTACATGCCTCCGCTGTATAATTCCCTGGGTATTTATCTGCCCCTGATCACCACCAACTGTGCCGTACTGGGCGTTACCATGCTGGTGCTGGAAAAAGGCGCAGCAGACCCCAGCTTCGGCTATCTGCAGTCCCTGGTCAATGCTTTCGGCTCCGGCGTGGGCTTCCTGGTTGCCATGATCCTGTTTGCCGGTATCCGGGAACGCCTGGAAGACTGCGACATCCCCGAAACTTTTAAAGGCCTGCCCATCACTCTGGTGGCAGCCTCCCTCGTCGCCGTATCCTTCCTGGGCTTTAACGGCGTCGTGGACCGTCTGCTGTAAAGGAGGGCCGTAATGGATATTTTAACCCCTATTATGATTGTCAGTGCAATCGGCCTGCTGGCAGGCGTCATCCTGGCGGTAGCCTCAATTGTAATGGCCGTGCCAAAGGATGAAAAGGCCGAAGCCTTGGAGGAAGTTCTTCCCGGCGCCAACTGCGGTGCCTGCGGCTACTCTGGCTGCTCCGGTTATGCGGCGGCTCTCTCCAAAGGGGAGGCTAAGCCCGGTCTGTGTTCCCCCGGCGGCGCCGATGTGGCTCAAAAATGCGCCGAGCTTATGGGTTCCGGAGAGGTGGAAGTAGAGTACAAAACAGCGCTGGTACACTGCCTTGGCAGCTATGACAACACCACCGATAAAATGCGTTATGACGGCATTCAAAGCTGCTCTGCCTCCACTTTTCTGGCAGGAGGAATCTCCAGCTGCCGGTACGGCTGTATGGGTATGGGCGACTGCGTCAGAGCCTGCGAATACGGCGCCGTGAGCGTTTGTAACGGCGTGGCGAAGATCGACCCCGCAAAATGCAGGGGCTGCTCCAAATGTGTGGAGGCCTGTCCCAAGAGCCTCATCAGCTTCGTGCCCCTCAAAAAGCAGGCTGTGGTGCGCTGCTCCAACTGTGACAAGGGCAGAGACACGATGAAGGTCTGCACCATCGGCTGTATCGGCTGTATGAAATGTGTCAAAACATGTGAATTCGAGGCAGTCGTTGTGAAAAACGGCTGTGCGGCAGTAGATCCTCAAAAATGCACCGGCTGCGGAAAATGTGTGGAGGTTTGCCCCCGCCACGTGATTACCCTGCTGGATATCTAACCACCCTATTGGAAAACCCGCCGTCTCCTATGCACACAGCAGGGGATACGGCGGGTTTTTCTTTTACAGATTAAAGGAGACGGCGTGGGCGCGTCGCAGAATTTTCCCATTCCGCGACGCACCCAGCTGGGTTTCAGGTTCGTTTTAGGTAAGGACCGTACAATAGAGCAGCAGTAAGCACCAGAAAGGAAGGGACACGGATGGAGGATTTTTCCAAGGACGCAGTGATTCTCACTGCCTTTGAAGACAAAGAAGCGCTGGGCTTGTTGACCTGCGATTTAGTTCGTAGAGGCGTTGGGCTTGTTCTGCTAATAGATGACAGCTCCGGTTCTGCTGCCGGGAGTTCCGCAATCCCCGGACTCACCATTCTCCGGCAAACCCCTGACAGAGACGATGCCCCCACGCTTCGGGACGCCCTGCAATACCTGAACCTCCATCGCCCTGATATGGAATATGCCGCCGTGTTGGAGTCAGCTGGAGATTGCAGCGCAGAGAACATCGCAGGCCTGCTTGCAGCCGTACACGGCAGAAAACGCCTTCTTGCGGTAAGCCTGCGTCGTCCAGGCCGAGGCGTCTCCTTCCTCAGCTGGCGCAGAAACCGGCTCAACTGCCTTTTGCCCCGTCTGGTAAGCGGAGAGGGAGAAGCAGAATCCTTGAGGAGTTCCCGCGCTTTTTCCACCCAGCTGATCCCCCAATTTCTCACAGTGGAAGGAGAGGGGCAGGCCTATCATTTAAACTGCCTTTTGGCCTGTATCAGCACCGGGATAGCCCTGGAGGAAGTCCTCTTTCCGGTAAAGGAGGAAAAAATAGAGTACCGGATACCGGAATTTTTGAAATCCATCATTCCCGGATAACCGTATGAATCCGGAACCCATGGAATATTCCCCGCATACTATGTGATAAGCGCCCGCACGGCAGAGACGTGCGGGCTGGTTTTATCTTTTCGTGCAGGGAGTGTCCTTTTGATGAAATTCCGCAGCAGAGAAAATCTAGCCATGCACGTTTCCCGTGTCTCCATCTTTTGGAACGTGCTTCTTTCCTCCTTTAAATTTTTTGCCGGGTTATTCTCCCATTCCGGCGCCATGATCTCCGATGCGGTTCATTCTGCTTCTGACGTATTCAGTACCCTGGTTGTGATGATCGGTGTAAAAGCAGGCGGCAAAGCGGCCGACCAGGAGCACCCCTATGGCCACGAGCGCATGGAGTGTGTAGCCGCCCTGCTGCTCTCCGTGGTATTGTTCGCCACAGGGCTCGGCATCGGCATTTCCGGACTCTTTAAAATCATTTCTCCCTCCGGCCATCTGGACGTTCCCGGCTTTCTGGCGCTGGTGGCAGCGGCCATCTCCATAGCGGTTAAGGAAACCATGTATTGGTATACCCGTGGGGCTGCTCGAAAGATTCAATCCGGGGCACTGATGGCCGACGCCTGGCATCACCGTTCCGATGCCCTCTCTTCCGTGGGAAGCTTTGCGGGAATTCTGGGAGCACGCCTTGGATTTCCCATTCTTGACCCCATTGCCTCTGTGGCAATCTGTCTGTTCATTGTGAAAGCTGCAGTCTCCATTTTCCTCGATTCCGTCAACAAAATGGTGGACCGCTCCTGTACGGAAGACGCTGTTCAGATCATTTCCGACACAGCGCTGGAACAGCGGCATGTGCTGGGTGTAGACGAGATACACACCCGCTTGTTTGGGGACAGGGTATATGTTGATTTGGAAATCAGAGTGGACGGCAGCCTCCCGCTCCGGGACGCCCACGCTGCGGCGGAAGCTGTACACAATGCTGTGGAAAATAGATATCCGCAGGTAAAGCACTGCATGGTACATGTCAACCCTGGTGAGCCGGAGGACTGACGTCAAGGGCGCAATGCATTTCTGATGGAAATGCATTCTCCTCCAGGAACAGCTAAAACACAACGCAAAGCCCCATAAGCACAGCCATGCGCTGTGCTTATGGGGCTTTCGCTCTAAATGGCACGGTGAAGCGTGTATTTTGCCTGGAACAGCACGACCCCTGTGCCTATTCCATCACATGGCCACTGCTGATTCCCTGCACCGCCTCGCCAAGAGGCAGCCAATCAATGAATTTTTTGATGTACGTATCCCAGAACGCCCATTCATGGCCGCCAGGTCCCTCCTCGTAGGTAAAAGGATACTCTAAATCAGTTAAAAACTGACGGAATTCCCGATGCTCCGGCAGCAGGAAATCCTCTGTGCCGCAGGCGAGGAACAGTTTGGGCAGCGTTTTCTTTTCCCGTACCAAACCCTCTGCCAACGCCTTGTAATCTTTCTCACTTCCCAACACCTTTGCCAGATCTCCAAAAATACTTTCATAAAATTTATTTCCCGGCATCATGCCGGCAAACTTTTTGCTTCCGCTGACAACTCCCTCCAACAGGAGCCCCGATGAGAAACCGCCGATAGCGCCGAAGGTCTCGTTATATTTCAGGCCGTTTACCAGTGCGCCGTATCCCCCCATAGAAAGCCCCGCAATAAAAGTATCTTCCCGTTTCTGGGAAAGCGGGAATGTTTTTCTGGTGAACTCTATCAGTTCCTTCCCGATGAAAGAGCCGTACATCTCCCCGGAATCGGGATTGTCAATGTAAAACTTGTTGTCTCCAGAAGGCATGAATACGGCCAAATCCTTGTCCTGCGCCCATGCCTGAACCCTGGTGCCGCCTAGCCAGTCCGTATAATTTCCATACCCTCCATGAAGCAGGTAGAGCGCCTTGTACTCTTTGATCTCCCTTTTCTCATGTTGGGTGAACAGGGTCTTGTCGGTGGGGATAATCGCGTTCATAGTGACGGTACGCATCAGCGACTCTGAGAAAAAATCGATTTGCAGAAGTGCCATTTGAAACTCCTCTCCTCTGCCCGGTCTCAACAGGCAGACAACTCGTATTTACCCGCCGCAGAAAAATCCGTAGGCCGATGCCGGAATCTTCCCTGTCAGGGGGTTCCACTATTTATCCTACCAGAGGGGGAAGGAATCTGCTATCAAAAAGCAGATAAAAACTATCGATAACCCGACAAAACCTGCCGCGTACAGGACAGAAAAAAGAGGGGCCTCCCCGCGGGAAGCCCCTCCTTTTTCCGGTTTTTTCAAGAGCATGCCGGACCTATTCTCAGCCCTTTCGCACACTTTCACTCCACAATGGAATACACCAAATTTTCCCAATGCAGCTTTGTGCCTACGTCTACTCCATCGGGCAGCAGGGCCATGGCTATCATAAAGGGCTCTCCTGCGTCGTAAATGTCCGTACGGCGCAGATAGGCGTACTCTCCCTCAATGCTCTCCACCACATACTCATAGGGTCCCATAAATTACGCCTCCACGGGGAAGAGCGGAAGCTCCTCCAAAAAGATGATGTCCTCCCGTCTGGCCGCGTCTCCCTCAGCCAAAATCGCCGCTTTTGCCACGATTTCGCCGCCGGCTTTTTCCACCAGCCTCTCAATGGCGGACAAGGACTCTCCTGTGGAAATGACATCATCCACAATGGCAACCCGTTTTCCCTTGAGCAGCAGGGCATCCTTGCCGTCCAAGCAGAGGGTCTGTTTTTTCTGAGTGGTAATCGAAACCACCTCATCCGTAAGAGGCTTGCTCATATACGGCTTGACGCTTTTACGGGCCACAATATAGTAGGGCAGGTTCCGCAGGCGGCACAGCTCATGCACCAGGGGGATTCCTTTTGCTTCCGCCGTCACAATGTAATCCACTTGGGGCAACCTCTCTTCGATCAGCGGAGCTGACTTCGTGACAATCTCACAGTCCCCCAAAATGACGAAGCTGGCAATGCACAGGGTGTCGGACACCTGCATAATAGGCAGTTGGCGGGTGACGCCGGCCACCTCAAGAGTATAGTATCCTTCCATGAATAAGCTCCTTTCCAATGGTTAAAATGCCAGGCCTGTCCAGCCGATCAGCAGCTTCAGGACGATACCGGCCAGCATGCCGAAGAACGGGTCGAACACCGCGGTGACCGACATGGTGACCGCAGCAATGACGGAACCGCCCGCTTCTGCGGTGGCAAAAGCAGCAGCGCCGTCTCCAGGAATGGTCACGAAGGCGCCGAGAATAAACAGAAAGCCTGCAATAGACTGGCTGGGCACAAACTTACCGATTTTCGGAAGCAGGCCGAAGAAGAGGATCAACGCCATAATTGCCATCATGATGACGCCGGACCAAACCGCATGGGGAGCCGCACCGGTAGCGGAGATAATAGCCTCTACCGGGCCGCCGCCAAACAGGGAGCTGACCGCATCGGCCAGGCCGGAATACACCGTGAGATGGTCCACATTCATATTGGCATTCGCCATCCCGCCGGTGATATTGCCGAATGCGATGTTCGCGCCGATGGTCAGGCAGGCCAAGGAAAGGGCGCCTCGGATCACCGTAAAGTTTACCGTGGGCTTTTCCAGCTTCAGGCGGAACATTTTTTCAGATACCGCATCTGCGCCCAGCTCCTGTTTGGCCACCTTTGCCGCAATGCTGGAAATGATCAGGGACCCCACAATAGTGTACACCAACGCATTGCTGGGATCCAGCGCCTTGGAAACCAAATAAATAATCACTGCAGAGGCCACGGAAACCCAGCCCACCAGCCTGTTTTCCTTGACCATGCCGAACGCCACCTTCACCAGCATAAAACCCACGCCTGCCATCATGGCATGCACAATGGCGTCGCCCGCAAAGGCCGTTATGGCGGAAAGCGTCCCGGTCAGCCCCAGGATCACCATGATGACGCCGCCGAACAGAATCATGGAGAGCCTGTCTCTTCGATCCTTGCCCATATTGCCCGCCAGCACGATAGTCTCAGCCTGGAAGGAGATGGGGGCCACTGAACCCAGCGCTCCGCAGGCCACCGAACCTACCACGAAGCCCAGTCCTGTAGGCACCGAGGCAAACCCGTAGGTCAGTGCCAGCAGGCCCTGGGGAATTCCGTTGAGCACCACGCCGATAGCAGCCAAAATGTCTTGAATGACTTCCAAAATTAACACCCCTCTAACATATAATGATGTACGAAATCTGTCTTTCTTAATCGTACCGGAAAACGCGAAAAAAATCAACAAAATGTTCACATCTATTTCATAATCTAAGAAAACAAATTCCAGGAAACTCCTTATCCTTTTTCGTCCTCTCTTTCCCTTCTTTCTTGACATCCGCTTCGGAAACGGAGATAATAGAACCAGCAAAAATCAACCGTGCCAAACGGCGTACAGCCTGTACTGGAATTGCAGCTGGGGCAGGAGGGAATTCCAATGAAGCGAATGCTGTTGCTGATCGTTTTGAGTCTTATTCTGTGCCTCCTTCCAGGTTGTTCTTCCCCTCCGGAGAGCAAGGAACAGCTGACGGTGGAATTGGTCCGGCAGCTGGCAGAAAAGGGAGAAGGGCTGACCTGGGACGATTTGGCCCCCTATGAGTATGATTCGGAGGCCGGTTCCGGCAGGGTTGTCCGCTTTTATATTGTTGAACCCAGCTACCTCCTCCTCGTCAGCGGCGATACGGCGGAGGAGAAGCCCCAGACTGCCCGGTTTGTCCACAACCGCAATTCCGAACAATATATCGACATCCGTACGGACGATGTGGACGCTTTTCTGGAAGAAAACCCGCCCCTGGAATCTCAGCCTTAACATGTTTTGAAAATTGGAGGAAGCTTTATGGAACTGGTTCATTTCAAACCCTTTGCGGACACTGACGGCTCCGTCGAGGGGCTTTTGCACACACCGATCCTGGAGATGGAGGAGCGCCGGGAAACCTTTCCCGCCGTAGTTCTCTGTCCCGGCGGCGCATATGCCTTTGTCTCCCGGCGGGAAGCTGATCCCGTGGCCCTGCGCTTTTTTGCCGCTGGATATCAGGTCTTCATCCTCACCTACTCGGTAGGAGAAAAGGCCAAAGAGTTTCTCCCGCTGCGGGAGCTCTCCGAAACCCTGTGCCGAATTCGGGAGCAGGCAACCCAGTGGCATGTCGATCCCGGCCATGTGGCGGTGTGCGGCTTTTCCGCAGGGGGCCACCTGGCCTGCTCTCTGGGCGTCATGTGGGACGATCCGGAGCTTCTCAAGCGCTATGACAACCACGGCGGAAAAAACAGGCCCGACGCCATGATCCTGGGATATCCGGTAATCACCGCGGACGAATATGCTCATGTGGAATCCCTTGAAAATGTCAGCGGCTGCAGGCAGGGAACGCCTGGCTACGCCTATTTTTCCCTGGACCGGCACGTAAATGAAAGGACATGCCCCGCTTTTTTGTGGCACACTGTCACAGACGATTGTGTGCCTGCGGAAAACAGCCTGAAACTGATGGCCGCCCTTCAGAAAGCGAAAGTGCCCTATGAGGCCCATCTCTTCCCCTCCGGCGGACACGGCCTGTCCGTCTGCACCCAGGAGACAGGCAGCCCCGACCCTTACAACGCCAGGTGGATGGAGCTGTGCCTCGCCTGGCTGGGCAGGACCTTTGGCTACACCCTGTAACTGTCCGGCATGCATATTGGTTTCCTCCGCCCCCAGTGAAACTGAGGGCGTTCCCTTTTCTGTTCTGCTCCAAAAAGGGCTGGGCCGCAGGAAAATCCTGCGGCCCAGCTTTTTATTTTTAGAAATTCTGGAAAGCTTTACTCCATTTTATTCTCTGACAAACTTTTCACGGAAGCGCATCATAATCTGCGCCACTTCCGCACGGGTGGCGGTGCCGCCGGGGGCCAGCGTGCTGTTTTCGCGGCCACAGAGCATGCCTGCGCCAACAGCCCACTTCACATCGCCGACTGCCCAGCCGGAGGTCTCCCCGCCGTCCCGGAAGCTGTCCAGAGAGGCGGTCTCGCTCACATCATATGCCTTATATGCGGCATAGCGGTGCAGAATGGCAGCCATCTCCTGGCGGGTGACCGGATCCTCGGGCTTGAATTTCCCTTCATAGCCGCCCACAATCTTATTGGCAGCCGCCCAATTTACAGGCTTGGCATAGTATCCCGTGGCTTTCACGTCGGAGAAATCCGCTGCTGTATCCACAGCAGGCTCACCCTCCAGACGGTACAGCACCGTGACCAGCATGCCGCGGGTCATGGTAGCATCGGGAGCAAAGGTGGTTTCTCCGGTTCCCTGGAACAGGCCGTAAGTCAGCACATAGTCCATCGCCTCGTGATACCACAGGGACAGGTCTACGTCGGTAAATCTTCTGCTGGGGCAGTCGCCGCCGCCGTCGCAGGCAGCGCCGAACGTGACCGATATCGTGTGGTCGGCCTGCACATCCTGGAACACATAGAACCGGACCGCGCCCACGCTCTTGCCGTCCACCAGCACGTCGGACACCACGTAACCCTGTTCGGGGGTGATGGTGAACCGCACCTGGTCGCCAGCCGCCACGGTCTGAACGCCGGAGGGAGTGATGACGCCGCCCGGACCGCTTGTGGCGGTGACGGTATAGCTTGCAGCGGGACTGCCGCCTCCGCCGCCTTCTGTGCCGTCGGTTTTCTTACTCCAGCCGATGGCAAAGGGGGAAAGGCTGGTAACGGTAAAGCGGATGCCATCCGCCTCCTTTGTGGGGGTGATGGACTCGGTCTCGCCGGGCTCATGTCCATTCATGCTTGTGGTGAACATGTGGATGACGGTGAAATCATAGCTGCTGTCGGTAGTGCCCAGCTCGCTGTACAGAAGCTTTACCGTGATGCCGCCCGCCGGGAAATGCTCCGGTGTGGCGGTTTCCCAAGTAATACCACCATCCGTTGTATACTGCAGCGCGATGTCGTACAGCGCCATATTGGCGGCGGGCACCTTGCCGTCCTGCTTGGTGACCGCGAGACGGAGGGCGGCCTGTAAGGCATCGGGAGTCTCATAAATCTCCTTCAGCTCCTCAGGGATCTCATTCAACGGATCTTTTTCCACCTTAAACTGCAGGGCCTTCGCGGCCAAAGTAATGTCCTGCGCCACATTTTTCACCGTGATGGTGAAGGAGCCGTCACCGTTGCCGGTGATGGTCAGCGGCTCATCTTTCTCCGTGGTGCCGGACGCAGCCAGGCCGTTGACAGCCAGCTCGGTGAGGAAGTAACCAGTCTTCGGCTCAACCGTGAAGGTCACGCTGCCGCCCTTGCGGATCTGCTTGTCGCCGCCATAATCCGCAGGGGTTTTCTCGACCCCCTCAACGGTGTAGTTTTCTGTGCTTTCAGGGATAGTAAACAGCGCCAGTGTCTCAAATTCCACCGTGACGGCCGTGTTCTTCTGGAGGTTCTCAATGGTCAGGGTGTTGGAGAGGTTCTCCTGTACCTCGCCATCGATTTTCCACTCCTTTACCATACAGTTTTCAGCAGGCCCGGCGGTCAGGACCACCTTTTTGCCTGTCTCCAGCTGCAGGCCTTTGGAAGCGTCGATTGTCTGAAGGTCTTCGCCATATCCCGCCTCGGCCGTCAGCGTACCGTTGCCGTTCACGACCTGGGCCTGAAACGCCACCCGCTGGCTGGCCGCAAAGGCGGCGGCCACGGTATGGGCTCCGGTCACGTCGGACAGGGTCAGCGTCAGGCTGTTGCCCTGCTCCGCGCCGTCCAGCGTCCAACCCACGAGATAAGAATAGGCATCCGGCGCGGCGGTAAGCACCACGCTGTCGTGGCGGCTGACCTGCAGCTTGCCTGCGTTTAGCTCTGCCGGCGCATTGTTGACGGCAGCGGTAACAGCGCCGTTCCCCGTGGAGGTCACGGTGATCTCATAAACAGGGACAGGCTCGAAGGCCACATAGACACTGGCGTCTGCCGTCAGGCTGTCAATGGTGTAGCTGAGCTGCTCCGCCAAGCCGCCGCCGATAGGTATGGTTCCCTCCTCATCGCTGTACCAGCCCTTGACCTGATAACCCGCCTCGGGTTCAGCGGTGAAGGTAATGCTGCTGCCGGCGGTCCCTTGAGATGGGCTTTCGCCCAGACCTGCCGCGCTAAGGGTTCCCTGTTCCCCTATCACGCCATAGGTGACAGAATAGGTCACTTCATCCAGCATATAGGCTGCGTGCACATCGGTGTCCTCGGTGATCGAGAGGGTCAGGGTCTCGCCCGTTTCTTCTATAGGCTGCCCGTTCACCATCCAGCCGGCGAAGGTATAGCCGGTGAGACTGACTGGTGCGGCGGTGAAGGCGACTTCGGTGTCACCCGGAACGGCGTCCCCGCTTTGGAGGGGCGTATCTCCCACAGCAGCGGTCACCGTGCCGTTTTCGGCGGTGAAGGCAACTGGATAGGAGCTGCGGAGAATTTTCACTCGGATGTCCGCGCCCGTATCCGCCTGAACGGAATACACAAAGGTGCTGCCGGACTCGCCCACCACGGGCTCGCCGTTCACAGACCAACCCGAAATCTCATAACCGTCGGCAAGCTCGGAAACGGTGACGGTCAGCTTGCCGCTGGTGGCGGGAATGGCGCCGGACTCGAAGCCCTGGCTCTCCGCTGCGCCCGACGCGAGGAACTGCGCGGAAAGCTGCGCCTTGTCGGTGGCGCCGTCAGCGGCGAAACCATAGGTGATCGCCTGGCCGATGGGATCGAACCGCACCTGAACGTCCTGCGGCATACTTGTGTCCGCATCTATTGTCAGTTCAGGTTTGGCGTCCACTTCTGTCCCGTTGAGGAACCACTGGCCCACCTTATAGCCCTCATCGGGCGCAGGGGTGAAGGTGACGGTAGAATCGCGGTAGACCGTCAATGTGCCGCTACCGTTGTCCTCCACCTTGTAGCCGTCCATACCCTTGCGGTTGACGCTGGCGGTGAGGGTACCGTTTGTGCCGCCGTCCGTGCCCGGGGTGGTGTCCACCACGGAATAAGTGACGGTCACGTGGGGGATCTCCTCAAAGGTGACATGGACAGTCACGTCGCTCTGGATGCCGCCCTCGCCCGGAGTGTACACGTAGGTCTGGTCATCGCTGCCCGGCGTCGGAGTTCCGGTGACATCGGCAAGTGTCTCCTCGCCCACGGTCCATGTGTCTACCTCATAGCCGTAAGCTGGCTCGGCAGTGAAGGTAATAGGCTCCGTGCTGCCATATTCCACATAACAGCCGGTTGTTTTATCCCCCGCCGTGAGGCTGCCGTTTGCCCCGGCGGTAAAGGTGATGCTAGGCTGCGCCCGGAAGGTCACCACCACGTTGGCGGCGCTGCTCAGCGCCGGAATCTGATAGGTCTGCGTGCCGTCGTCTTCATGGGTGGCATTGACCGGACTGCCGTTCAGCGTCCAGCCCACGATCTCAAAGCCTTCCTTGGCTTGGGCGGTAAAGATGAGGGTGGAGCCTTGGTACTGCTGTTCCCCGGAGGGAATCGTGCCCGCGTCGAGCTTCACGGCGGTCACCGTGCCGGCTGATTCATTAATCGCTGTGCCGTCCGTCATCTCGCCGCCGAAGCTGACCGCATACTGGTTCAGCGCGGTGCATTTGACGGTGAAGTCCACCTTCTCGGTCAGGTTGTAGATGGTCATGGTCTGGTTTTGGTCGGACAGGCTGCCGGGCATGGTCTGACCCTCTCCAACTGTCCAGCTTTCCGCCATCACGCCTGCGGGCGGAGTGACGGTAATGGTCAGGTTTTCGCCGGTGTGACCCTGGTAGGTATAGACGCCCTCTACAGCATTCAGCGCTGTGCCGTTGACCGTGACGGAAGCGTTGCTCAGCGGCTTGCCGTCGTTGCCCACGGGTTGAATGGTAACGGAAAGGTCATTTGTTTCCACAAAGGCCACCACAACTTCCACATCGCTGGTGAAGTGGCTGAAATCATAGGTCTCGCCGGTGTAGTTGCTGGCCCCGTCGGCGGCCTTGAGAATCTCCGTCTCGTTGCCGCGGGTCACCGACCAGGAACTGATGGCGTACCCTTCCGCCGGAACAGCAGTCAGGCGCACCGATTGGTTGTAGTTGACGCTGCTGCCCGAGGTAAACGTGCCGGAGGAAGCGCCCACATAGGCGCCGGTCACCGTGCCGCCCTCCGCCGGGCTGGCGGAGAAGGTCAGTTTATTTTTGCTCAGTTTGAACTCTACGGAGACGGTGAACTCCTTCTTGAGATTCTCAACGGTATAAGTGCTTTCCTTAAACGAAGCACCACCGTCGGTGACCACCTGGCCGTTAACCGTCCACTGGCTCACCTGATACCCGGCGTCCGGGGTGGCGGTGAAGGTTACATTGGAGCCTTCCGGGGCGGAGACGCCGCTGGACAGGGGCAGAGTGTTGGCCTGCTGCCCCTCCTGCACCGGCGGGGTGTAGGTGATGGCGATAGCGCCGTTGGGCCCGGCGGTGGCGGTGACCTTATGGCCCGTCTCCGTCAGGGTGTAAGTGCCGGAACGGAGAACCACCGTGTACTTGTCAGCCAGAGCGGCTGCACCCGCCTCGGTCAGGGCCACGTTGATGGGATACTTGCCCTGTGCTGTAGCCGTGGTTCCACCGCTGGCCAGTTTGTAGTACGTATTTAAAATCATATCACCGGAAGCGGCTCCCTCGACTTTAGCCGACAGCGTTCTGGTCGATAGTTCGCTGTTGATGGTCGCCTCCTGGTCTTCCGGCGTAATGGTCAGCATGCGGGGGTAGACTGTGGCGGCGGCGGTGGCAGCCAGGCTTTCGCCGCCGGTTCCCTCATAGGTGGCCTTGATGATATAGGCGCCCGCGGAGTCCGGTTTGAAGGTGTCGCCGGTGATCAGGCCGTCAATGCCGCCTTCCGCACCGCTCTTTTTAACCTCATAGGTCACGTCCACAGCGGGTTTCTGCGTGCTCGTGTCCCCGCTTTCCAGCAGGATGGGGGAAAGCGACAAACTGTCGCCGTAGGTGATGCCGCCGCCCTGTATGGACAGGGTCTTGCCGCTGCCCACTGCATACAGCGTCACAGGGTCAGAGGTGCTAGGTTCATACCTGTCGCTGCCGCTGTAAATGGCAATGACGGTGTAGACGCCCGGTTCGGATAGGACGCATTCTGCGGTCCAGCAATCGGAGGCTTCGTCGTACTTGCCATTCACGGACTCTGTGGAACCGGTGGTCTGGTTTACGATCTGGAACCGGACGTCGCCGTCCCCCTTCCCATCCGTCGTCGCCGTCAGGGTAAGGGTGTCTCCCGGGGTGGTCTCGGTGGTGGTAGAGCCGCCGGTGGTGCTGATCGTTTTCCTCATGAACTGCACCAAATTATCCGTCGAATAAGCCGTCTCTGAATTGTCCAGAGTAAAGCTTCCCGAGGTGCCGGTCAGAGAGGCCTCGGCAAAGGTGTTATCGCTGAGCTTATAATAGTATTTCGTGATGTCTTCATTATCCTCGTCTTTCGTTTTCACCACGTAGACATATTCGGCATTGTCGCCTTCTTTACCGTTGACCAGATACCCGCTGGTGGAGGTGACTCCATCAGAAATGGTTACAGAGTCCAAATTTCCTGTTAGCTCGGTGCTGGTGGTCAGCTGCTCAACCTTCGTGCTCGGTTCGCCGCCTTCTTCTGTGGGAGGTTCGGTGACAGCGTAGCTGAATTCATACGTGCCGGTGACGGTGATTGGCGTATTTTTACTGCTGTCAAACGCTGTATCCGTTTCCGAAGCAGTGTAGTACTTGCCGCTGCTGTCCATCCAGACATAGGGGGCGGCATAGGAATACTTTTCAGCATCCGCATCGTAGTCGTTGCCCGGCATCGCCATCAGGATATAGGCTTTACCGTCCTCCGTAGACGACGTGACCGCCTGCCAGGTGTCAACCAGCTCTCCTTCATCTGTTTTGATGGTGGTCGTAGTGGCCTTGACAACGGCTTCGCTCAGGTTATTGCCATCCGTGTCCGCTACGGTGAGCTCGGTTGTACTTTTCGTTTTCCCCACAGTCAGGGTGGCGGTCTGCGTGTATATGGCGACGCCGCTGTCCAGATAGACCCGGCAGCGATAGACCGCGCCGTCCGTGCTCTCGTCGGCAGTGACGGACAGGGTTCGGCCAGAGACGCGGAGGTTTTTCCACACCCGCTGGTCCGGGTCATACCGCTGCCACTGGTAATAGATCGCGCTGCCCGTGTTGGTTGCCGCGTTCGTTGTAAAGCTGGCCGTGCTGCCGGCATAGGCGTTCTGGGACTGCGGCTGTACCGTGATTTCAAAGGAGCCATCCATGCTGTCGGGCAGCGTGGTGCCTTTGGCCTCCATGCTGTCCAGGCTGGGAGCGCCGGCAGGGGTCACGGCACACACCGTGAAGGTATAGTCGGTATTGGCGATCAGGCCCGTCTTGGTAAAGGTCACAACGCCGTTCGAGGCTGCGGTGCTGGGGACTTCCGCCATCTTGTTGGCGGAGTTGTTCCCTCGTGCCATCCACAGCTCATAGTAGGATGCATCCGCAGTCGCGTCCCATTCCAGCGTCATGGAATTGCTGGTCACGTCGCTGATGGACAGGTTCTTGGGAGAAGTGGGACGGCTGCGCACGTTGGAGGTCCTGTATCCCACGACCATCACCGACTCGCCGTTGAGCTTGCTCTCCGAGATGCCGAAATCCCAGTTGCAGCTGTATCCGGCGGCCTCTGCGGGCATGCTGTCCACAGATCCGGTGTAGGTCACGCCGTTCATGTAGCTGACCACTGCGCCAGTCTCCACGCCCATGCTTCCCACCACGCCGACCAGCGCGTTGTTGCCCAGAAAACCGCCTCCGCCGCCTACCTTAAAAGCTTCCTCCACGCCTACGGTAAATCCGTCCTCATGGCTAGTGGTCTCCTCCTGGCTCACCGTTACCAGAGCGGCGCCGCCCGAGGTCAGAAGCTGCGTCTCGCCGATTCTCTTAAACTTGCCGCTGCCGGGGGGCGTGGTATAGGTGTAGGGGTCGCCCGGCGTGCTGGTCAGCAGGTTGCCCCGGATGGGCTCCAGCCCCAGCGTCTGCTCCGCGATGGCGTCATACTGGTCTACCGCCACCGGCACGGTCGCCGGGGTGAGCGGCTCCTCGATGACCATATCAAACCATTCCTTGGTTTCCGGATTGAGCGCCTTATAGTAATACTTGTAGTAGGGGATAGTGTACATGACCACGTAGTCGTCCCCCGCCGAACCGGAATACTCCACCTCTATGGTCTTATCCCAGTTGGTGGAGTGCTCATAGCTGGTGGAGGCAGATACCTCTGCCTCGAATTCTCCCGCGCCGAACAGGGAAACCTCAACGCTGGTGTAAACGCCCACGCTGGCGGACACGCCGCCCGAGACGCCGCCGCCGATGCTGCTGCTCTTTCCGTAGGCGGTGGCGCCGTTGCTCAGGTAGCCGTAGGAGTCCTCCACGTCCTGAAAATAGGGAGCGGACTGAAGCACGGCCTGCACCTCGGGCTTGGTGTAGACGGTCTCCACACCCTGAAAGTCCAGCAGCAGGGAGTCGTCGTCCACGTCCGGGGTGGCGATGGTCACATAGCAGGAGGCGCGTGCCTTATCAGTGCGGTTGAGATACGAGGTGGCCTGATTGATGACGCCCTCGCAGCTGCTGTAAAGGTTGCCCGTTTCATCCATGGAAAAATAGGCGATCTGATACCAGTAGCTTTCGGCGTCCTTCTGCTTTGCGCCGATGACCGCCAGAACCTGCTCCCGTCCCGCGTCGTTGCCGTCAAAGTTGCCCACGATCACGTCGGAGACCCAAAAGCTGCTTTTGTCCTGCCTGTCGTTGGCGTTGTCCCGCAGCTCATTCTTCATGAAGACCATTCCGCCGTCAGCCACCGGTTCAAACTGGAACTGATTTCTGGTGTACAGCTGCTCATACAGCAACAGGTAGCCGCCGCTGTATGAGCTGTTGTTGCTCAGGCCGTTGAGGTCGGCAATGCCCAGCGCCACGGGCGAATAATACCGCGTGGAGCCCTGATCCATGGTGCCGCTTTTCTCATCGGTCTTGCCGTCCGGATTGCCATGGTTGGCGGTGTCCGGGCTGTCCTCCGCCGTACTCGTATTCTGGGTGGCAAACTTCTGCACGTCGGACGTAATGTAATCGGATGCGCTGTGGTCGTAGGTAACGTGGTACGTCCCGATCGTCGAGCGGGTGCCGCCCGTGAGTAAGTAATTATTCCCCCTGTACGTCGTCTCATAGCCGGCGATCACCAGCTCCTGTACGCCGTCGCCGCTCAGGTCGCCGACAGCCACATTGACAGCCTGCCATGTTGTGCTGCCCAATCCTGAGGTGCTGTGCGGAAGCTCCTGCGTGTAATCGAGGGTCAGCTCCTCTTTCTCGCGGTCATAGCCGTATATGTAGACCGCGCCCTTCGACAAATCGTTTTGCACTTCAGTGAGCGTTCCTTGCAGTTTTGGCATGGACACCGCCACCACCAGATCGTCGGAGTGATCCTTCTTCAGATCGCCTGAGGCCAGCGCCACCACCGCGGCGCGGTTGGTTGTTCCGCCGCTCTCGTTTGCAAAGGTTCGGTCGGAGGGGGCCACCTCAATCGCCTCCCCCCACTGCTCCAACTTGTCATCTGCTGTTTTGAAGATTTTCACTTCGTTGTCGGCATAGTAGACCGCCACCTCGTCCACACCGTCGCCGTCGTAGTCGCCGGAGGTGACCTCAAAGAGGGCGTCGAAGTCCTCGTTGTTCCAGGTCATGTTCTCCTCCAGCGCTTCGGGATGCCCCAGATCGACCTGATGCAGACGGTAGGGGGTGTCGCCATTGAAAGCGGTGATCTCCAGATAGACATGATAGTCCTTCCGCTCCATACCCACGGTCACATACAGCTGCGCTGCCCGGTCTTCCTTGCCCGAGGCGCTCTTGTACGCCGTGGAAGCGGCGTAGGCACGGCCCATGTGCTTGTTGTTACTGGAAAGGCCGGAGGCCAAGACGCTTTTGTCGCCGTCCGTGGAACCTTTGTTATAGCCGTACTTCGGCTTCAGGTTAGCCCAATCACCGTTTTTGAACTGGCCATAGAGCTCATAGGCACCGGCCTTCTCGGTGCCGTTCCAGTTGTTGTTGAGCTTCAGATTATCCCGCACCAGCCAGCCGCTGTTGCTGCTGCCGTTCAGGTTGAAGTACAGCTCATTTTTGGTGTACAGGGTGGTCCTACCGGGGCCGAAATACTGGTCGGCGGCGATGCCGGCGTCCAGGCTGAAACCCAGCGCCTCATAGGTGGCCTCCGTAATCTCGCTTTTCCCGGCGTCCGCCGCAGCTGCGGGCAGGGAAAAAGCGGGCAGCATGGAGCACACCAGCGCCGCAGCCAGCAGAATACTTGTCAGTCGTTTTTTCATCATAATATTCTCCCATCTCTGTTAACTTCCCGCATCCCAAGCCAGCGGGACAAACCGGTGCTCAGTTCCTCCATTGTGGGCGGCCCCAGAATGAAATAGTTCGCGTTCAGCCGATAGGCCTGGAGGGAAAAATCCAGGTCGCTGCACCAGACGAGAGCGCAGTCCGGGCACAGGGCTCGCAGGTGCTCGGCGGCATTCAGCCCCGCCACCCCCGGCAGCGCCACCACTGCCAGATCGGGCTGCAAGGTCCGGATCCGGTAATAGGCTGCCTCCAGATCTTCCGGCGTCTCCAGCTGTGGGAACAGCCCCCGCCGGGTCAGGCAGTCCAGCGCCCAGCTCCGCAGCTCCTCCCGCAGTACCCGGTCATCGGTAAGAATGAAAATCTGATACATGGCCCCGCCTCCGTGTGATAAAATGGTATTCCTGCGTTCCCCTGGGGGAACGCAGGAACGGGGTATACCCCGTTCTAAATCATGTTCTCTACGCGCTGTAAAATCAGCCTGCCTTGGGCCGGTTTTGGCATAAAAAAACACCAACCCTCCGGGTTGATGATGTCTGAATGATAGCATTTGTCAATCCCCCTGTCAACGGTTTTGTCCTGAAGTGCGTCTTCACGGCCTGAGTTGTAGAAATCCTGTTCGAATCTGCAGTATCATAGCCCGCTGCGGTTATGATGCCACATGCCGCGAAAACCATCGGCCTTGCGGCATACCGGCTTGACAGGCAGAGAAGGAGATACCATATGAACCGCCATCATGAACGGCGATTCGCCGGACGCTGTCGGCGCGTGTAAACGCGGCCCCGGCCTTTTCACTGGCGTTCTCTGCAGAATTTGTCTGACAAACCCGCAAAATGTTGTGCGCCAAAAATGCTGCAGCACATTGAAAGCCAAGAAACCCTATGATATAATAATATGCTGTGTTGAGCCCTTTTTCTTGTACTTCATGCAGCGCGAGCCACCGAAAACGGAATACAGCCCAATTTTCACAAAAACCATACGGCCATGCGATTCTCAAAACTGCCATGGGCCGCTGTGTTCATATCCCCACTGACTCCTTGACGAATGCATTTGTCAGCTCAAGTCTTTCCCTACTTCAGCGCAGTTTCATTTGGTGTGGGTATAAAAAATTGGTGCGGCAGCGGGGAGATGAAAAACCCGCAAACCATTGAAAACAAAGGAGATGTGAAGATATATGAAATTAGGAATCGTCGGTCTGCCCAACGTGGGCAAAAGCACACTTTTTAACGCCATTACCAACGCGGGCGCCCAGTCCGCCAACTATCCCTTCTGCACCATCGAGCCCAATGTGGGCGTGGTGGCCGTTCCGGACAAACGCCTGGACAAGCTCAGAGAGATGTATGAACCGGAGAAATTCACCCCCGCCACCATTGAATTTGTAGATATCGCCGGTCTGGTGAAGGGCGCTTCCAAAGGCGAAGGCCTTGGAAACAAATTTCTTTCCAACATCCGCGAGGTGGACGCTATCGTCCACGTGGTGCGCTGCTTCGTCAACGACGACATCGTTCATGTGGACGGCAGCATCGACCCCAGACGGGATATTGAAACCATCGACCTGGAGCTGATCCTTTCCGACCTGGAGGTGCTGGACAGACGCATCGATAAGACCAAAAAGATGATCAAGGCGGACAAGAAGTACCAGACGGAGCTGGAATTTCTGGAGCGGGTCCGGGAAGCCCTGGAGGCGGGAAAATCGGCCCGCAGCGTGGAATGCACCGAAGAGGAGGCCGAACTGCTTTCCACGGTCTCGCTGCTGACCAATAAGCCCATCATCTTTGCCGCCAACATGAGTGAGGATGACTTTAAGGACGGCATCGACCAGAACCCTTCCTTCAAAATCGTAAAGGAATTCGCGGAGCAGGAACACGCCGCCGTGCTGCCCATCTGTGCTGAAATTGAGGCGGAGATTTCCGGCATGGACCTGGAAGAGAAATCTCTGTTTCTCGCGGACATGGGACTCACCGAATCCGGGCTTGACCGTCTGATCACCGCCTGTTATTCTCTGCTGGGGCTCATTTCCTTTCTCACGGCCGGCAAGCCGGAGGTTCGGGCATGGACCATCCAAAAGGGAACGAAGGCTCCGCAGGCCGCAGGCAAAATTCACACGGATTTTGAACGCGGTTTCATCCGCGCCGAGGTCATCGGTTTTGAGGAACTGATGGAATGCGGCACCATGGCCGCGGCAAAAGAAAAGGGCCTGGTGCGTTCAGAAGGGAAAGAATACGTCATGCAGGATGGGGACATCGTCCTCTTCCGCTTCAACGTTTAAAACAGGTTTTCAAAAACAACAACAGCCCCGCCGCAAAAATGCGGCGGGGCTGTTTCCTTTTTTAAACCTTCCCGCATTCCCCTCTGAACTGCAGTTCAAGCGGAAACAACGGCTCCGGACCGCTGAACGCAACGGTCCAGCCATTTCATCCGCGCATAGTAGATAATGAACACCAGCGCGGTCGCCGCCCATGTGACGGGATAGTTCAGCGCCACCATCTCCATAGTGGGCCAGAAGGGCACGGCGATGAGCACCCACAGAATCCGCAGGCCGCAGACGCCGAAGCAGGTAATCAGCATGGGCTGCAGCGCTTCCCCCGCGCCCCGTATCGCTCCGGAAAAAATTTCGATAAATACAAAGGTAAAATAGGAGGGCGCCAGAATCCTCAGGAAGTTTGACCCCAGCTCCACCACGGCGGCGTCATTGGTGAAGAACCTCAACAACGGTCCCATAAAGAAAAACAATACCGCAGAAAGGGTAATGGTGGCGCCCAGCGCCATGCTCAGGCAGATGCGCACGCTCTTTTTGACCCTGTCATATTTCTGCGCGCCGAAATTCTGTCCCACAAACGTGGTGATGGAAATGCCGAAGGCATTCATCACCATCCAGATAAAGCCGTCGATTTTGCCAATGGCAGCCCAGGCCGCGATGGCGTCCGTGCCGAAGGAGTTGATGCCAGCCTGAATCACCAAATTGGAGACGGAATACATGACCGACTGCAGCCCGGCAGGCAGGCCGATCCGGATAACGTCCCGCAGCATATGCCGGTCAAATCCGATTTTTTTCAGCTCCACACGGTAGGACTCCCGGGTACCCATGAGCCGCACCATAATCAGCACCGCGCTGACCACCTGGGAAAGCACCGTGGCGAGAGCTACGCCAAATACGCCCCACCGGAAAGCCACCACAAACAGCAGGTCCAGTACAATGTTGACCAGGCAGCAGGCGATGAGCACATAGAGCGGCATGCGGGAATCGCCGATTGCCCTCAGAATTCCCGTGCCCACATTGTAAATCATGCAGGCGAGGATTCCGGCGTAATAGACGTTGAGATACATCAGGGCGTCGTCCATAATTTCCTCCGGCACCCCCAACATCTCCAAGGAAAGCCTGGAGGTCAACAAGCCGACCACCATGATAATTCCGCCGCCCGCCAGTGCCAGCGCCATAGAGGTATGCACGGCCCTGGACACGTTTTTCCCGTCTCCGGCACCGAAAAACTGGGAGATGATGACCGTAGCGCCGGAGGAGACGCCCACAAAAAATCCCACCAGCAGGTTGATGATGGTTCCCGTGGTGCCCACGGCAGCCAGGGCCTGCTTGCCCACATACTGCCCCACAATCACGGTGTCCACCGTGTTGTAGAGCTGCTGAAAAAATGTCCCGATCAGAATAGGAAAGAAAAAGAGGAGCAGCTGCTTCCAGATGACGCCCTCCGTAATGCTGTTTTCCTTCAACTTTTGTCCCGCCATAGCCCTGTCCACGCATGCAGGCCCGCACAGATTCACGAAAAAATGTGCCTGGCCCCGCGCCCCCTTTCTTCATCTTATAGACCTCTGTTTGCCTCTGGATCCTTTTCTTTTGCCCTTTGCTTCCCGGGGAGGCATGCCCCCGGCGCTTGATTCCTCTTTCCCCGGCCGCGGGGAAGGGAAAACAGCGCCCTATTCCCGTTTTCCTGCGGGAAGCCGGTGAATCCGCACAAAATATGCCGCTACCAAAAGGATGGCCGCGGCCGTCCAAGCTCCCACCTCGGCAAAAAAGATACCCTCCTGCCCCATCAGCATGGGCAGGAATAAAGCCACAGCAATGCGCACCGCCATTTCCGCAAAGCCGGAAAGCATGGGGACTACCGTATCCCCAAGGCCCATCAGCGCCGAACGGTAAATATGCAGCATGTAGAGAATGGGCAGGCAGACGCTCATGATCGCCAAATAGTGATACGCAATCTGCATGGAGGTGTCGATTTCCTCCGGAGTGCCGGAGATAAAAAGACGCAGGAAAAAATTTCCGAACAGCAGCATAGCCCCTGCAATCACTGCGCTGGTTCCCAAGGCCACCAGGGTTGCGGCCCGCATGCCCTGTTTGATGCGTCCCACCAGTCCGCCGCCCAGGTTCTGTCCCACATAGGAGGTAACCGCATAACCGTAAGAGGTAGCTGCGATTTCCAAAATCCCATACAGCTTATTGGTGGCTGTAAAACCGGCGATAAAAAGCATGCCGTACCGGTTGATCACCGCCTGCACCACCATGCCGCCCACGGAGATGATGGCGTTCTGCAGGGCAATGGGAGAGGCCAGCTTCATGAGAATCCCGGTCAGTTCCCGGGTGGGCTTGAGGTCTCCCTTTTCCAGGCGGATGATGGTGATACGCCTCACATTCCGGAAACAGTAGACGCTGGAAAAAAACTGTGCGATCACCGTGGCCGCCGCCGCGCCCGCAATTCCCCAATGAAAGCCCATGACAAACAGAAGGTCCAGCACCACATTGATCAGCGCCGCCACAATCATGGCATAAAGAGGGGTTTTGCTGTCTCCCAGAGCTCTCAGAATGGAAGCCAGCAAATTGTAGGCCATAATCACCGGGATGCCGCCAAAGACTATCCGCAGATAGAGCAGCGCCCCGTCCATGATGTCCGCCGGCGTGTTCAGAAGCCTCAGCACCGGCTCCGCCGCCAGCTGGCTTCCCAATAACAGCACCGCCGCAGAAATGACGCACAGGGTGACAGAGGTCCCTATGGACCGGGAAAGGCCCCTGTGGTCTTCCGCGCCGAAGTTCTGGGCCATCAGAATAGAAAATCCCTGGGTGAGGCCCTGGATAATTCCCAAAACCATCCAGTTGAGCCAGTCGGCAGCCCCCAGAGACGCCAACGCGCCGACTCCCACAACCTGCCCCACCACAGCGGTGTCCACCACGGTGTAGAGCTGCTGGAACACATTGCCCGCCATCAGGGGCAGGGCAAAGGTGATGATCAGCCGCAGCGGCGAGCCCTGTGTCATATTCCGAATTCTCTGTGCCATACTCTGATTCCTTTTCCTAAAAAATACGGTATCCTGCGATTAAAAAACGGCGAGGGAAAAAGGGAAACCCTCTTCCACTCACGCCGCTTTCGGTCGAATAGACCCATCTTAACATGGGGCGGACAACATTGCAATCCAAATTTTTGCTTTTTCTCTGCAGAAAAACCGCAATTCTTTGCATCACTTCTCCCAACGCCTGACAAAGGTCCTGATTTTTTCTTCACAGCCCGCCGTATCCCTGGCGAAACTCTGGGCATGGCCCGCTCCCCGCACCAGGTACAGCTCCTGTTCCGCCTTACAGGCCCTGCTGTTTTCCTCAGTCATCCGAAGCGGCACAAAATCGTCCTCCCTTCCGTGGAGAAAAAGCACCGGCCTGGTATTTTTCTGCAATGCCCTTCGGGTATCCGCCTCCCGCAGGCCAAAGCCCGCTATGATTCGGGCAAGCAGGTCCAGCGCGTACAGCAGTGGAAAAGCAGGCAGCTTAAAGTCCCTCTTTGCCACATGGGCCATGATATCCCAGGGGCTGGTAAAGCCGCAGTCCGCCACAATGCCCCGCACAGTATCGGGCAGTTCCAGGCCGGAGGCCATCAGCACCGTAGAAGCCCCCATGGAAATGCCCATCAAAAAGATGTTCTGCCGCGTTCCAAAACGCTCCTGCGCATATCTGGCCCAATCCCGGCAGTCAAACCGCTCCCTGACCCCATAGGTGATATATTTTCCTTCACTCTCCCCATGGGCCCGCTGGTAGGGGATCAGCAGCCGGTACCCCAGGCTGTGCAGGAATTCCGCCTCCAGGGCAAAATCGATGGTGGCGAGAGAACGGTACCCGTGCATCACGATCATGGTGCCCTTGGGCTGCGCGGTCTCCGCCGGAAGGTACAGGGCGGAGAGTTTCAACCCGTCGAAGGAAACCATGCCCACATGCTCCGCCGTATGCTGATGAATCCAGCTCTGGGCTTCCCGCATCCGTTCCCGAAAGGGGTTCCAAATGGAATTCCCTTCCTCATATTCCTCATCCGTCCGCTCTTTTTTCGCCCGCAGAATCGCAAACCGGAAGAAGAAGCCCGCAGCGCCGAACAACACCGCCAGAAGGACAAGAACGATCCCCGCCGCAATCCAGATTCCCAATTCAGTCCTCTCCCTTTCTTAAAAGTAGGAGGGCATCCCCGCCTCCGCGGCAGCCTGCTCCCACAACTGCTCCAAGTCTTCCGAGGAGCTGCCCTTCAGCGCAGCAAGCTCCTGGACCCGCGCCAACACCCGTGGAAAAAGCACTTCCCCAGTGAGCAGCACGTGGCATGTCATAGCAGTCCATACAGGCGCCATGTCAATAAGCCCGGATTCCTTCAGCTCCCGCACAGCCGCCTGTACGTCATAAGCTGCTTCACAGAACTCCTCCTGCCAGGATTCATTGTCCCATGTGAGCAGCGCAAAGGAAGCCCTTCCCGGCACATCCGGAGACATCCCCACTGAACCCGGATTGACCAGCTTTTTCCCCTGATAGGAAAATACGCCGCGACAATGCGTATGTCCGCAAAGCAAAACATCCTGAGAGAGGGATTCCAGTACCCTGACCGCCAGATTTTTATCCTGCATCAGCCTGCCACGGGTCTCCCAGGGAGAACCGTGACACAAAGACAGCGGAGAACCCCCTTCATAAAACTGCGTCCCCCGAAAATCCAAAGTTCCCATCCATACAAAATCCTCTTCCAGCAACTGCTGATAGGTGTAGAGCAGCGCTCCGTTTGCAGAGCCTTTCTGCCAGCCATTCTCTCCGGACACCCGGTGCCTGAGCAGATATTCTTCCCGGTTTCCCCGGATGAACTTGCAATTCCACTGACGTTCTGCCTCTCTTAACAGCTCCATGGTTTTTCGCGGATACGCGCAGTCAGTGACATAATCCCCCAAAAACAGGTAATCTTTTATTTGCCGTTTCTCACATTCCGCCAGCACCGCCTCCAGCGCTCTGTAATTACTGTGAATATCACTTAATACCGCAACCTGCACCGACTCCCTCTCCCTTCCTAAATCACTTGGATTCTGCTTGCCCCGGCCTGCCGTTTTTCTGGGTAAACAGATAGCTGCCGATGGCCACGGACACCGCCAGGTTCAGGGAATCCACCGCGTCGGTCTGGTCGATAAACAGGCTCTGACCGCAGTTCTGGAATTCCGGGGGAAGACCGGAGGCCTCGTTGCCGAAAATCAGCGTGTAGCGGTCTGCCCTGGGACAGCTTTCCGGCGTCAAAACGGTTCCTCCGTCCAGCATAAAGGGATAGAGGCTTCTCCCTTCCCCGAACCGGTTCAGATAGTCGGAAAATTCCGGGAAGCTCTCCACTTCCATGCGGAACAGCGCGCCCATGGAGGCCCTCACCACCTTGGGATTCCACACGTCCGCCCCATTTCCCACCAGAGCCAGATCCCGGATGCCGAAGCCCAGCAGCGTGCGCAGAATCGTCCCCAGGTTTCCCATGTCGGAAGGGCATACCAGCGCCACATGGGGCCTGTCCGGGGAGAGCCGCCCCTCATACTTTCGGAACACCCCCGCCGCGTAGCAGTTTTCCTTGTTGGAAATGCGTTCCAAAGCCCGCTTGGAGCAGATGCAAGGGACGCCCGCGGCGCGGCAGGCTTCGGAGAGCTTCCCGCGCTCCGTAAAGCTCTCCTCAAAGTAAACCGCCTCCGCGCTCTCTGGCCTGCAGAGCAGCAGTTCAAAGGTGGGAAAGGGGCCCAGCGTATAGGAATGGGAAAACTCCTTCTTATACTTTTTCGGCAGCTCCCGCTGTGTCTCCATACTGTGCCCTCCATTTAAAAAATTGTTTTTTTCATTTTACCGTTTCCCCGCAGAAAAAGCAAGAATCCCATCTCCGGCACGTCCCGCCGCGCCGGAGAGAATGCTCCGAAAAATCTTTCGATTTGTCCACTTGACATTTGCGCTGTTTTTTGGTGTAATGACGGTAGCGGAAGCGGCTTTGCAGCCGGCAAAGCCCCGCCGAGGGGGAGGCGTCCTTTGAAATCGCTTTGGAACCGGTATCGGGGCAGCTATTTCAGCTATATCCTGACCTACTTTTTCTATTATTTCAGCATGGCTGTGTTCAGCTCCGTGCTGGCGGTATATCTGGCCGGCCAGGGAAAATCGGCCCAGGAGCTGTCGTTCATCATGTCGGCCGCCGGCCTTTTTTCCATTCTTCTGCTGCCCGTCACCGGCTGGCTGCTGGATAAAACCCTGCGGCCCCGGCTGATCAGCGGGGTGCTGCTGCTGAGCGCGGGCATGCTGGGTCTGGTTTTTTCCGCCAGCCATTCCGTTTGGGTGCTCTTTCTGCTGGACGGCCTTATCATGTCGGCCATCAACAGCATTACTCCCATCTGTGAGCGCATGGCGGCTTCCAGCCGGTACCGCTACGGGTCCATCCGGGTGCTGGGCACTTTCGGCTATGCTTGCGGCGCGCAGGCCGCCGGTTTCGCCATGGAGCACATCGCCCCCTCTTTCATCTTCGTCATGCTGTTGATCTCTGCAGTGCTTTCCACCGTTGGTTTTGCGGGCACCCAGGGCTTTTCCGGCAGACAGGATCACGTTCCGGAACGCAGCAAGGCCTCTGTTTCCCGCCTGAGCTTTCTGCGGGACCGCAATTTCCTGCTCTTTCTCCTGTGCGCTTTCCTGTTCGCCGGCTCCAGCGGCGCGAACAACATCTATTCGCCCGTACTGCTCACCGGGCTGGGCCTGCCCTCCGGCACGGTGGGAACCGTGCTGTTCTTCAGCACGCTGGTGGAAATCCCCCTGATACTCTGGTCCCACAAATTTATGGACCGTCTTTCCGGCAAGCTGTTGTTCGGGCTGAGTTTTGGAATGATGCTGCTGCAGTTTCTCTGCTACGGTTTCTTCCGTTCGCCCCTGCCGACGGTGATCGCCATGCTGCTGCTCAAAGCAACCGCCTCCACCATGTTTATGATGGTGTCTTTGAAAATTGTACGCAACATTGTGGACGGAAGCTCCACCTCCACCGCCCTTTCTGTGGTAAACGCCGTCAACGCCCTGTCCGGCATCCTCTTTCTCAACGTGGGCGGAGCGGTGGCGGACGCGCTCAGTATGCAGGCCTATTACCTGGTTCTCGCCGCCGCCGCCCTGTTGGGGCTGCTGCTGTGCCTGCTGCTGAAAATCGGCAACACACAGCAGGTCTTCAGCGCTTAACCTTTTTTCACATCTTCCTCCGGCAAAATCCGGAGCATTGATAAGGAGTTGCATGATTATGGAAAAACAATTTCCCCGCACTACCGTGGGAGGGGTTTCCCTCTCCCGCATGCTCATGGGATCCAACTGGCTTTTGGGCTACAGCCATACCAGCGTTTCAGCGGATGAGATGATCAAGCGCCGCTATGACAGCGCGGAAAAATTCAAGCCCGTCCTGGAGACCTACCTGAAGTACGGCGTGGACACCCTGATGGCGCCCTTCGGAAATTCCCCCGAGCTGGTTCGGGCCGTTAAGGATACCGAACAGAAAATGGGCCGGGAGATCATTATGATAGACACCCCCATCATGAATGTCAGCGACAGCGCCGAGGCCCGGAAAGAGGCGGAAACCACCATTAAGGAAGCCGCCGCACGGGGCTCCAAATTCTGCCTGATTCACCACTCCTCCTGCGAGCAGCTGGTGAACAAAAACCTGAGCCAGATTGTCCGCCTGGACGACTACACCAAGATGATCCGCGACGCGGGCATGGTTCCCGGCCTTTCCGCCCATATGCCGGAAATGATCGTGTATTCCGACCTGAACGGCTATGACGTGGAAACCTACATTCAGATTTTCAACTGCATGGGCTTCATGATGCAGGTGGAAATTGAGACGGTGGGCTCCATCATCCAGAACGCCAAGAAGCCGGTAATGACCATCAAACCCATGGCAGCCGGCCGCTGCTCCCCCTATGTGGGCCTCACCTTTTCCTGGAACGCCATCCGGGAACGGGACATGGTGACCGTGGGCGCTTTCTCCGCCGACGAGGTGGAAGAGGATATCGAAATCTCCTTTGCCGCGTTGGAGCACCGTTTCCCGGATTTGGAAAAACGCTCCAGCCCCAACACTCAGCAGGCTGCTTTCGGCGGCTGAGCCGCAGAAAACAAACAGGGAGGCCGTTCCTTTCGGGAACGGCCTCCCTGTTTGTTTTCGTTACTCGCCCATGCACCAGCGCAGGGCGTTCTTGACCAGCTTCTGAAATTCCGGGTTCTCCCATACGCCCAGCACATGTCCCGGCGTGAGGGCGCAGAGGCGGCCCCTGCCCAGGCTGCGCACGTAGCCGCCCACCTGGTCCCCGCCCGTTGCGGAATGGGTGGTCAGCAGAATTTCTGCGTCCGGGGCGATATCCGCCAGCTCATAATGCTCGTCCCTTTCGGTGAAGCCCCGTACCCCCTGGGTGACGGGATGTTCCTTCTCCACACGGACCTCCACCTCACAGCGGGGCGGATGGGTGACAAAACGGTTTCCCACAAACTCCGCATAGTCCGGGCAGCGGTCCGGGCCAAAGGTGTTGCCCGAATGGATGGAGACAAATCCGCCGCCCGCCTCCACATAGGCGCGCAGGTCCTTCGGCATCACCTCGGTGACGCCCTCCTCAAACCACACGTTGCTGTTTCCGCCGTTGATGTTGTTCCCCTTACAGTTTACAATCACTGGAAAACCCGAGATGAACGCGGGTGTCAGAATGTCCTTGGCGTCCCGAACAAACTCAAAATGAAACTCTTCTCCCTCCAGCAGAGAAAAGCCCCGTTCAATGATTTCCCCGGGATGCCAAAAATCGTCGCAGAGCACCAAAATGTTTTTCAATTGGATCCATCTTCCTCTCTTCCGGCCGCCCGCCGCCCTTCCTGACTGGAAGGCAAGGCCAGCGGCCTTTCTTTTTTTCTGGACTCCTGCCCGCAGAACCTGCTTCTGCAGGTTCATTTTACCACACAGAACAGTCCCCTGTCTTTTCAAAACGAAAATTTTATAGAAAAAACCGTCCCCAAAGCCAGGAACAACTCCGGCTTTGGGGACGGTCAATCCATATATCCGTTCAACCGCCCTCAGATGACGATCTCATCTTCAATTTCACAGCTCCAACCCAATATCTCCGTATCGTCGGAATTATCTTTGGGACTGATAACCTCCTTCATCACCTGATAATAGGTTTTGCCGTCGCTGCCCTGCGCATGCCCATCTTCATAGACAAAGAGCGTGACGTCGTTTTCCAAGGTCACTTTCAAGATAATTGCCATTTCCTCGCAATCTGTCTCTCTGATGATTTTCAAATTGCTTTTTTCCATTTCATGATACCCTCTTTCCTATATTCGCTCTTTGAGCGGAACATCATGATAACTCACACCTGTCATTGTATTCACATACCCGGCGGTATTCTGTCAGATTCTGTCCCCAAAAGGAAAAAGAGCCGCCGGAAAAATGCTCCGGCAGCTTTTCCCCTCTCAGTCCTCGTCCTGCAGGCAGGCCGGAGTTTTGGGCTGATAGGAATTCCACATAGATGTTACTCCTGCACCGTAATTCGCGATCTGCTCGATCAGAGAGGCAATGGCTCCCAAAATGCTGTTCATTGGAGTATTCTCCTCCTTTCCGCTAGTTTTTCCGCTATCATCAAACACGCCACCGAAAAAACGGTGAGCGCGGATACGGACAAAGGAATCAAACCGGTCCCCAGCAGGGATAAAAGCAGCAGGCCCGCTCCATCCAACAGGACGAAAAGCCGGGCGGAGTTCCGGTTTTTCCGGATTCCCCTCTTGGAAAGGGGATTGGAATGGTTCATCACCGGCGCCTGCCAAAAGATGAAAAGCAGCGCCAGGGCGCCTAAGGCCAAAACCGGCAGCTTCCAACCGGAGACCTGCAAAGCGCGGCCGCCCAGGCACACAGCCAGAAACATCAGGCAGCTCAACGCGTAACACCCGCCGTAGGTGGAACAGTGATAACCGCCGGCAAACTGGCGGACGGGAAGATAGAAAAGCAGGTAGCAGAGCAGAAAGCGCCAGTCGAAAAAGACCAGGCCGATCACAGTGATGGTTGCCAGCCACAGAAAAGTGGACAGGGTGATTTGGAACCCATATTCAAAAAGCTCTCTCTTGCTCTCCTCCGCCGCTCCACGGCGGAGCAAGGCCTCGGTCAGCCTTGCGGACAGTTTTTCCAACATGTGAGGCCCCCCTTGCGTCCTGGGTTAGTATAGCAAGAAGGTCCTCTCAGATAGGCTTCTGTCCGCGAATCGCGGGTTTTTTGTCCCTATTTTGTCAGTTGCTGTCGGTTATTGTCGAAACAGTTTCACACATCACACTGACTTCCACAATGCCGTCCTCCGAACAGCTTCGCTTTACGCTGCCGTTGTATTTTTCCACGATATCCTCCACGCTGAGAAGACCCAGGCCATGACCCTGCTTTTCTCTCTTTGTAGTCTTCCAATCCTTCTCCTCAGGCCGGCTGTCGGATGTGTTGCGTATTTCCAGCAGAAGGAACCGATTGGCCACACTGATTTTCACCTCAATCCAGGGTTCCCTGCCTTTGACCTTTTCACAGGCCTCTCTGGCGTTCTCCAGCAGATTGGAAAAGAGGGTGCTCAGTTCCCAGGAACCCATCGTCAAATCAGGCAGCGGCTGGGCTGTCACGGAGAAGTCGATGCCACTGGCCTGGGCGCTGGAATGGTGGGCGTTGAGCACCGCGTCGATGACCGCGTTCCCGGTGATGACGGCGGAAAAGCTGTGTGCCTCCGCTTCATGGAGCGAGCGGATGTATCCCTGCGCCTCCTCAAACTCTCCCTCCGTCAGCAGCACGTCCAGGGCCATGACATGGTGCCTGAAATCGTGGATATTCTTGGCGTTTTCCAGGTAGCTTCGCTCCAGGTTTTCGTAGTTTTTCTCTATCATTGCGTTCACGGACTGGAGCATTTCGTTCTCCTGTTCTTTTTCTTTTTGCTTGGCCTTGATGGAAAAGAAAATTTGGAGCAAAATCACTGCTGCTAGTAGGGCAATCCACGCTAAAGAAAGGGAAATTTGCATTCTCTGTACCGAAACTGATAGAACCGCATTGTAGGTATAATTAACACTAAGAAATGCAAGCAATGACAGTAATAAACTGATGACCAGACTCATAAATGAAAAATCTGGTGGATTTTTTATATGTCTTTTTAGAATTATAAATATCAGTATTTCCAATCCCTTGATTCCACTGATATAGGCGGTTCTGTTAATCCCCACAGTGGATACGATGTGATAGGGCAATTCTGGATTTCCCAAAATTACTCCGACCAAAATATTGATCACAGCATCGATAACTACAATAATTAAAGAATACTGGCTGATAATCAAAAGTTTGTAAATAAAACTCCGGAATGTGATAAAACCTGAAAGACAAGTAGTAAATAAGATGGCAAAAAACAGAGTGACCATCGATTGCATATTTATCCTATTTAGAATAATAATTGCAACTGTGTAAATGCTCCACAGTAATACTACTGCACCCAAATTTCGTTTGCTTTCAAGTCTTTTACCACAAAATAGTTCTGCTGTTAAAAAGAGTAAAATTCCTTCAATGAAAGTGGTAAGTATTTCCGCCAGCATAAAAACTGTATTCATCGTCTTTCACCCCAATACCCGTGAATGGCCGCACGCACATCCTTCAGCCTTGACCTGCTGATGGGCAGCCGGTTCCCGTCGCTCATCAGGGCGAGGGCGTCTTCTGTACTCATGATATGGGGAATATTGGCAATGATGCCCCGGTCTATGTAAACAAAGGCGTCGGAAGCCAGCTTGTCAAAAACGTCGGTGATGGACATCCGCTCCCGGAGCTCCTCCTCTCCCTCCACCGTGAAGTCACAGTATTTCCCCACTTTCTGGATATAGAGAATTCTGTCCTTTTCCACAAGCCGCTTCTCATTGTGCCAGTACCGGGAATACAGTTCCTCCTGGTTTTTCTTTACCATGCGGAACACATCGTCCAGCGCTGAAAACAACTTTTTCCCAAGCAGATCTTTCGTCACATACCGGCGGATCCCTCCTATATTCACGGCATCGACTCCATACTCCGGAAACGCGCTCAGAATCAAAACTTCAGCGTTCGGGTTTTTCTCGTGAACCGTCTCAGCCAGAGTTAACCCGTTCTTCTTTGGCATATCGACATCCAGAATGTAGACTTCGCTCAGGTTGCCGTCCGTAACGTCGTAATACAAGAGTTCAGGATTGTCATACTCCAGAATCTTAAAATGGACCTTTCTCGATTCCCTGTAGCGGATCAGCTCCCTTTTCACCTTTTTCAGCGCTATCTGCTCATCGTCGCAAATTACCACCTGTAACATTTCTTGCAAATCCCTTCCTTTCCCGCGTCTTGATCGTGTATCCCATGAAAATTTACAAATTTTTCCAGATACCTAAAATTATACACGAAGTAGGATAAGATGGAATACCTTTTCAGAAATTTCGACAGGTTTCGCTTAAGCGAGCTTGTCTTTACATTTGGTTAAAAAAAGCTTATACTATATCTGTTATTTCTTTTGGAAGGAGAAATTTTTTATGGCACTTGTACAAATGAATTTCGAGAGCGAATATCTGCAGAGCAATCACGAAATCAGCGTGATTCTTCCGGACAAGCCCCGAAGCCTCACTCCCGCCCAATTTTACGGCAGCGGGAAGAAATATCCGGTGGTCTGGCTGCTTCACGGCACCTTCGGCGACCACAGCGACTGGATCCGCAAGAGCAACGTGGAACTGTACGCCTGCGAGCGGGATGTGATCGTGGTATCTGTCAGCGCCCTGAACAGCGATTATCTGAACTGGAAGGATTTCAGCATCGGCTACAATATGTGGGACTATCTCACAGAGGAACTCATGCCCCTGGTTTATAACTGGTTCCCAGCCTCTTCCAAGCGGGAGGACAATTTCATCGCCGGCCTGTCCATGGGCGGCAGCGGCGCCATTCAGTACGCCGTCGGCCATCCGGATAAATTTGCGGCGGCGGCCATCCTGTCCAACGCGCCGGTAAACGTACATAAGCTCTACGATGAGCAGGGGAATTTCCAGGGCAGCGAACGGCAGGCCACCATGGTCAAAAACGCCGGAGGCTTTGAAGCGTTCCTGAACAGTCACGCCAACGTCTGGGACAAGCTTCCGGAATTCATTCGCCTGCCCCAGCATCCCAGCCTGTATTTCACCGTGGGAAAGAACGATTTCTTATATGACCGCTATGTGGAATTCAAAGCCTACGCCAAAGAAATTGGTCTGGACGCCGTATTCGAGGAATACGACGGCTTCACTCATGAGTGGCGTTTCTGGGATATGACCATTGAAAAGGCCTTTGATTTCTTCGGCCTGCCGAAAAAGGGCGCGGGAAATCCGTTCTAACCTATCCTCCGCAGGAAAGTCCCCGGCAGCCGCCGGGGACTTTGTTTTCTTCCGCTGCCGCCCGGAAAAGCTTCTTGACAGAAAAAACACCCCGCCCTATAATGAAAACCATGTTTTTCAGTTTGGGGAGTATGTTGTTATGAAGCAGGATTCTACGGTACATAACCTGACCGACGGAAGCGTCCGGCGGCAGCTGACCCGGTATGCCCTGCCCATGGTTGCCATCAGCCTGCTGCAGGCGCTCTACAGCATGACGGATATCATTATTTCCGGCCATTTTGTAGGCAATGTGGGTATTTCAGCCATCAATAATTCCGGCCAGGTGCTGGGCATCGTCACCAACATTGCCATCGGTGTAACCATGGGCGGCAACATCCTGATCAGCCAGTTTTTCGGCGCAGGGGATCAGGACCGCCGGAAGGAAGCCACCGGCACGCTGTTTTCCCTTTCCCTGCTGCTGGGGGTTTTCGGCGCCGTGATGCTGATCCTTTTCGCCCGTCCCATGCTGGTAGCCCTGGGCGCGCCTGCCCTGGAGCAGGCCTGCGACTATCTCAATATCTGCGCTTTGGGCCTGCCCATGATCTTTGGCTACAATGCCCTGTCAAGCGTCCTGCGGGCTGTTGGAAATTCCAAAACGCCCATGCACATCGTAATCGCCGCAACGCTTTTGAACGTGGCGCTGGACCTGCTGTTTGTGGGCCCTTTGCAGATGGGAACAAAAGGCGCCGCGGCCGCCACCGTAATTGCTCAGACGCTTTCCTTTTTACTGGCCCTGCTCTATATGCTCCGCCACAGAGAACTGTTTGAGCTGCGGCCCCGCTTTTTCAAAATCCGTCCGGCCCTCACAGCCTCCATTTTCAAGCTCGGGATCCCCAGCGCCCTGCAGAACACAATCGGCAGCATCTCCTGGCTGGTGGTCACCTTCCTGATCAACTCCTATGGGGTGGATGTCTCCGCGGGCAACGGCGTGGCCATCAAAATCAAGGATTTCTGCCAGCTGTTCACCGCCGCCATGGCCAACAGCGCCGCCAGCATGATCGCCCAAACCCTGGGTGCCAAAAAATTTGACCGGGCCAAGCAGGTAATGGATGAAACCATGAAGATTACCCTGCTGATTTCCGCAGGCATGATAGCGATTGTGGAGCTGTTCACACCACAGCTGGTAGCTGTTTTCACCTCAGACGCCAAAGTTGCGGAAGCCGCCGTTCTGAACCTGCGCATCGAAATACTGGCCCAGGTATTTTACGCCTCCTTCCCGGTCTACAACGCCCTGGCCATCGGCGCGGGGCATTCCCTGTTCGCCATGGCAAATTCCTTTGTAAACTGCATTCTCTTTCGAGTGGTTCTGGCCGTCACGCTGAACCACTTCTTCGGGATCGTGGGCCTCTATACCGCCTGTATGCTGGCCCCAGCCATCTCCGTGTTTCTCGGCCATCTCTACGCGAAATCCCGGGTCTGGCGCCGGTCTCTGGCATAATTCCCCCTTCGGCAACCAAAAAGACGGAACCCTTATCATGGGTTCCGTCTCAGTCTGTCGATAAACGTAAGAGCCAACGCCTTCGGAGGGAGGAAGGGTATGGACAGAACCCGGGTTCTGCGGGAACCGTCAGGGTTCCTCCAGGAAAAATAGAATTCATTTCCCTCTCCCGCGTTGATTCAGAGGAATTTTGCTCATAAATGGCTATTTTTAAGACACTAAGCTACTCAGCAAAATTCCACAGCTTGGCGAAACGACCTTTTTCGACAAGCTGAGACGGCGTCTTATTTGGACGCCGTCTTCTTTTTCATTCAAACAGGCCGTTCATGGACTCTATTTGGAAATAGGTGTTTGCCGACATCACGTTGTTCAGGAACAGCACGTCCGTTATGCCGTTTCCCCTGCAATATTCCGGCAGATTCCCCGGGAAGGAACGGAAATCTATCACATGCACCTCTTCAAAACTGGAAGCCAGGAAGGGGGCTATTGCATTTCCATAAGAGTCCTTGACCAGCGCCAGCTTTCTCCCCGAGTGGTTTTCTTCATTCACAATCCGCATACAGGGGTTGTCCCCCCAGATAAACATAGCATAGCCCGCTTCTTCCTCAGGGTAATTGATGGTCTCCACTTCCGTAAAGCTCACTCCGTCCTGGGAGAGCGCGGCGGTATAGGAAAACGTGGGTTCATACAGGTCGATATGGTCCGGATGCTCCGCAAGGCAGCTCTCCTCCGACATACTGTACAGATATCCGGTAAACCCTTCTACCGTGGTCTTCTGGAACTCTTCCAGCTCTGCGGCAGGCACGCCGGCCGTCTCGCAGAAAACCGTGTAGGCATAGTAGGCGCCCAGCGGAGCCCAATGGGTATCCGTATTGAAATACAGATACTCCTCTTTATGCTGCGCAAACGTAGAATAAATGTTGACCGGCTTGACCTCAGAGGTATAGTGTTGGTAAACGTCAAAGGTGTTTTCCCGCTGAGAGGTGCAGCCCATTTCCTCACGGATGCGCTCAGGCAGGCCAAACTCCGAATGGTTTGGCACCACCATATTGTACACCTCTATGCCCGCCAGACGGTCCTTATAAGAGGAAACGGCTTCCGCATAGGCGCGGGCCGCCTCCGAATCTCCATAAAAAAGTTCAAAGGCCTTGTCCTTCCAAATATAGAGCCCCGCGGAGAGATAGCCGCTGCTGCCGTCGTCGGGAATGGGCGGCGGAGTCGGCGGAGGAGAAGGGGTCGGGGAAGGCGTTGGCGTGGGGGAAGGCGTGGGAGAAGATATGGGGCTGGGCTTTGGGGTATCTTTTGCCCCGAAAGAACTGCTCTGCGCAGAGGGGATGCTGTTCGCCTGTTTTCCGGCAGGCTGCAGGAACCAAAAAAGCACAGCCGCCAAAACGACAAGGAGCAGCACGGACAGCAGGAGCCATTTTCCCCTGCTGTACCCTTTCTTCTTTCTCCTATACCGCAGCATGGACCTTCCCCCTTCTTTTCCGCTGATCCCATTATAAAATATCGGTTTGATTTCCGCAAGAAAATTTGGACAAAACCCCCTAATTTCACGTAAAATTCTCACAATTTCACACAAACAACCCGGTTCCATGCCCACATTTTTGCAATGCCAAATAGAGCCTATTCCAGAATTTTGTTTTTAAAGCCAGTATAAAATATTAATATGTTACAATTCAATTTTTGAACTATTGACTTTCAAATTGGGAAAGCGTATGCTGAAATTTATGAAAAAGAATTGAATAGCGGCTGTATACTAAATATAAAAGGGGGTGGCCGGATGGACGCGCTGCGTGACGAGCTGCTGGGAAAGCTGGATAATAAGATTGCCTTTACCATCCCGGTATTCGGCGGCATTCCTGTGCCGGAATCGGTGGTGGTGACCTGGGGGATTATGCTGTTTTTGGTGCTGCTTTCGATCATCTGTACCAGAAGGCTGAAAAAGGTGCCGGGAAAGGCCCAGCTGGTTGCCGAAATGTTTGTGGGCTTTATCAACAAATTTACCAAGAACACCTTGGGGGAGCATTGGAAACCCTTTGCCGCCTATTTTGGAACCATCGGCCTGTACATCGGATGCGCCAACCTGATCGGCATGTTCGGCATCACCCCTCCCACGAAGGATTTGAACGTCACGGCCGCCCTGGCCATCATGAGCGCCGCCTTGATCTACGGCGCCAGCTTCCGCTATCACGGCTTTAAAGGCGGGCTGCATAAATTTGTGGAACCCATGCCCCTGCTGGCGCCCATCAATGTGATGGAAGTGGTCATACGGCCCCTCTCCCTGTGTATGCGGCTGTTCGGCAACGTGCTGGGTTCCTTTATCATTATGGAGCTGATCAAGCTGGCCATGCCGGCCATCGTTCCCATGGCGCTGAGCATGTATTTCGACGTGTTCGACGGTATCATTCAAACCATTGTATTTGTCTTTCTGACCGCACTGTTCACTCAGGAAGCTTTGGAATAACCGGGCCGCCATCCCTCTGGACCCCGTATTCATAATCCCAATCACGAATTAAAAAAAGAAGGAGCGATTTATCATGAGTATTGCAATTGGAGCCGCCATCGCGGTATTGACGGGTATCGGCGCAGGGATCGGCATCGGCCTTGCCACGGCAAAGGCCACGGACGCCATCGCACGCCAGCCTGAAGCGGCAGACAAAATCCAGCGTTCCCTCCTCATCGGCTGTGCCCTGGCCGAAGCTACCGCCATCTACGGCCTGGTCATCGGCATCATGATTATCCTGTTCGTCAAATAAGGCTGAAGCATTGCAGGAATCCCCTGAAAGAAAGGTAGGCGCATCGGTTTGCTGAACTTGGACTGGTCAATTATTTGGAATATTGTTAATATCCTCGTTCTGTTCCTGCTCCTGAAGCATTTCCTCTTCGGGCCCATCACCAAGATGATGGAGAGCCGCACCGCGGAAATTGAAAACAATTTGAAGGACGCAGAAGAGAAGAACCGGAAAGCAGAAGCTCTCGGCGCCGAATACGAAAAGCAGCTGGCGGACGCCCAGGCCGAAGCCGCAAAACTTGTTCAGGAGGCCAAGGAGCGGGGGCAGAAGGAATATGACGAGATCCTGAAAAACGCGGACCAGGATGCCCGCACAGCCGCCGCCCGCGCCCACACCCAGCTGGAGCTGGACCGGGAACAGATGCTGCGCCAGGTGCAGGGAAACATGACCGAGCTGGTGTTGGCCGCAGCCTCAAAGCTCTCCCAAAAGGAGATGGACGGGGAGGCGGACCGAAGGCTGGTGGATTCCTTCCTGTCGGAAGTGGGGGAAAAGCCATGAGGCCGTTGGAACAGCGGTATGCTCAGGCCCTGTTTGAGCTGACGCAGGAGGAAGCACAGTTTCGTTCCGATACGGAATTTCTGACCGGGGACAGCAGCCTCTGGAAGGTTCTTTGCAGCCCCTGTGTAAGCACTGCTGAAAAACACGCCCTGCTGGAACGCCTGCTCCGGGATAAGACCACTCCCCTGCTGCTCAATTTTTACCGCCTGCTATGCGACCGGGAGCGGATCTTCCTGCTGCCCCAAATCCTGACCTGCTATCATGCCCTCTGTCTGGATGCGGAGCAGGCGGCAGAGGCCACCCTGCGCTGTGCCAGACCTCTTGCGGAAGCGGACCGGGAGCAGCTGTCCCAGGCGCTCTGCAGGCTCCACGGGAAAAATCGTGTGGAGCTGCTCACCCGGCTGGATCCATCGCTGATCGGCGGCTTTGTGATACAGCTGGGCGATATGACCTATGACAAGAGCGTGCGCGGCATGCTCCGAGGACTCCAGAGATCCCTGAAAGAGAGGTAATGGCTTTGAACGGCAATCCGGAAGAGATCGTATCCATACTGAAAGAAGAGATCGCCCGGTATGAGGAGAAGACCCAGGTGAGCGAAACCGGCTCCGTCATTCAGATCGGCGACGGCATCGCCACCGTTTATGGCCTTCAGAACGTCATGTACGGCGAACTTTTGGAATTTGAAAACGGTGTGAAAGCCCTTGCCATGAACCTGGAAACAGGCAGTGTGGGCTGCGCGCTGCTGGGTCCTGAAGAGGGCCTGCAGGAAGGGGATCTGGTCAGGCGTACCGGCCGGAGGGCGGACGTGCCCGCAGGGGAAAAGATGCTGGGGCGGGTCATCAACGCCCTGGGAGACCCCATCGACGGCAAGGGGCCGATCCCCACCTCGGAAACCCGGCCCATCGAGCATGAGGCCTCCGGGGTTGTGACGCGGCAGCCCGTCACCGTCCCCCTGCAGACAGGCATATTGGCTATTGACGCCATGGTACCCGTGGGCCGGGGGCAACGGGAATTGATCATAGGGGATCGTCAGACTGGGAAAACCTCGATAGCGGTGGACACCATTCTCAATCAAAAAGGCCAAAACGTGATCTGTATCTATGTGGCAATCGGCCAGAAAGCTTCCACTGTGGCGAAAATCCACAACACGCTGGAAAAAGAGGGCGCCATGGAGTACAGCATTCTTCTTTCCTCCTCTGCCAGCGAGCCTGCCCCCCTGCAATACATCGCGCCCTATTCCGGGGCCGCCATTGCCGAGTATTTCATGGGCCAGGGGAAGGATGTGCTGATCGTCTATGACGACCTGTCAAAGCACGCGGTTGCCTACCGCACACTCTCCCTGCTTTTGAAGCGCTCCCCTGGCCGCGAAGCTTATCCCGGAGACGTGTTTTATCTGCATTCCCGGCTCCTGGAGCGCGCCTGCCGGATGGCCCCTGAGTTTGGCGGCGGTTCCATCACGGCTCTGCCCATCATCGAAACCCAGGCAGGGGATGTTTCCGCCTATATCCCGACCAACGTCATCTCCATCACGGACGGCCAGCTTTACCTGGAAAGCGATCTGTTCTTTTCCGGCGTGCGCCCCGCCGTAAACGTAGGGCTTTCCGTCTCCCGCGTGGGCGGCGCCGCCCAGACGAAGGCCGTCAAAAAGATTGCCGGAAGCCTGCGCATCGATCTGGCCCAGTTCCGGGAACTGGAGGTGTTTACTCAGTTCAGCTCCGATCTGGATCCAGCCACCAAAGAGGCCCTGGAGCACGGCAAGCGGCTGATAGAGGTGCTCAAACAGCCTCTCTATCATCCCCTTCCCGTGTCGCGGCAGGTGGTCATCCTCTTTGCCGCCACCCGTAAGCTGCTCTCCGACGTTCCCTTGTCCCATGCCAGGGAATTTGCCTGGGGGCTTGCAGAATATATGGAAAACATACAGCCCCAGGTGATGGAGGAAATCCAGCAGACGGGCGAACTCTCGGCTGAAAACGAACAGGTTATCCTGGACTGTTCCGAAGCCTACAAAAAGCAGGTGAGCCCCACATGGCAGGCATAACGGAAATCCGCTCCCGCATGCGGAGCATTGAGCAGACCCTGAAAATCACCAACGCAATGTATCTCATCTCCTCCTCCAAGGTGAAAAAAGCCCGCAAGCAGCTTTCTGAGGTGCAACCCTATTTTGAACAGATTGCCAAGACTCTGCTGGATATCTTCCGTCATTCCCCGGAACTGCGCCACCGGTTTGTGGACGGCCATGAAAGTGTCAAGGAAAAAAAGGCAGGCTTTGTGGTCATTACGGGAGACAAGGGGCTGGCGGGCGCCTACAACCACAATGTGCTGAAGCTGGCGGAGAGCTATATGGCCAGAAAAAAGGATCCCACCCTTTTCCTGATCGGACAGATGGGCCGGCACTACTTTATGAAGAAGGACATTCGGATTGACGCCGAATTCATGTATACCGCCCAGGACCCCACCATTGAAAGATCCCGGGAGATTATCAGCACCCTGGTTTCCCTGTATGATTCGGAAAATCTGGATGAAATCTATCTGATTTATACCCGTTCGGTGTCGTCTGCACAGATGGAGCCGGAGATCATAAAACTACTTCCGCTGGACCGGGCAATGCTCAGCGCCATGCGCGGCATGCGGGAAGAAGGGAAATACCGGGAAGTGCTGCGCTATGAACCCACGGTGGAGAGCGTGATGGAAGTCCTGGTCCCTGGACTCTTGAAGGGTTACCTTTTCGGTGCGCTGGTAGAATCCTTCTGCAGCGAACAAAACGCCAGAATGACCGCTATGGATTCTGCTTCAGACAGTGCCAGGGATATGCTGAAAAAGCTGTCTCTTGAATTCAACCGCGCCCGGCAGGGCGCAATCACGCAGGAGATCACCGAGATCGCCGGCGGGGCGGCAAGCCTGCTGGACAGTTGAGCCGCTGCACCTTCTATCACCCAAGAAAGGGATGAGCCTTACACTATGGAACAAAATCAGGGAAAGATCCTGCAGGTCCTGGGCCCTGTGGTGGATGTGCAGTTTGACGGCGTCCGGCTGCCAGCCATCCATGACGCGCTCACCGTAGAAAACGGCGGAGAGCACCAGGTTCTGGAGGTTTTAAAGCATATCGGAGATCATGCCGTGCGCTGTATCACCCTAGCCACCAGCGAGGGTTTGACCCGCGGCATGCCTGTCACCAACACGGGGTCCCCCATCGAGGTGCCTGTAGGCGCCGGCACGCTGGGACGCATGTTCAACGTTCTGGGCGATCCCATAGACGGCAAGGGTCCGGCTGACTGCCCGGAGAAATGGCCCATTCACCGACCTGCGCCCGGATTTGCCGACCAGAGCCCTACCGTGGAAATTTTGGAGACGGGAATCAAGGTAATCGACCTGCTTGCCCCCTACGCAAAAGGCGGAAAAATCGGCCTGTTCGGCGGAGCTGGCGTGGGAAAAACCGTATTGATTCAGGAGCTGATCCGCAATATTGCCACCGAACACGGCGGATATTCCATTTTCACCGGCGTGGGCGAACGAACCCGCGAGGGCAACGATCTCTGGCGGGAAATGACCGAGTCAGGCGTCATACAGAAGACGGCCCTGGTCTTCGGCCAGATGAACGAGCCCCCCGGGGCCAGAATGCGGGTGGCGCTCACCGGTCTGACCATGGCTGAATATTTCCGGGATCACGAGCATCAGAACGTGCTGCTCTTTATCGACAACATCTTCCGCTATGTACAGGCCGGTTCCGAAGTGTCCGCCCTGATGGGCCGCCTCCCCTCCGCCGTGGGCTACCAGCCCACCCTGGCCAACGAAGTGGGTTCCCTGCAGGAACGGATCACCTCCACAAGGGAAGGGTCCATCACCTCTGTACAGGCGGTTTATGTCCCTGCGGACGACCTGACGGATCCCGCCCCCGCTACCACCTTCGCCCATTTGGACGCCACCACCGTACTGTCCAGAAAGATTGTGGAACAAGGCATTTATCCGGCTGTTGACCCACTGGAATCCACCTCCCGCGTGCTGGAACCGGACGTGGTGGGTGACCGGCATTACCAGACCGCCCGGGCCGTTCAGGAGGTGCTGCAGCGTTATCGTGAATTGCAGGATATCATCGCCATTCTGGGTATGGAGGAACTGGCCGATGAAGATAAGCGCACCGTAAACCGTGCCAGAAAGATTCAGCGCTTTTTCTCCCAGCCCTTTTTCGTGGCGGAACCCTTCACCGGCAAAGAGGGACGTTATGTGCCGGTAGAGGATACCATCAAAGGCTTTGAAGCCATTCTGGGCGGCGAACTGGACGAATATCCGGAAACTGCCTTCAGCATGGCCGGCTCCATCGACGAGGTAACTGCCCGCGGCAAGTCCTGAATCCCAGCCGGATGAACCATCTTTCAGAAGAAAGGAAGTACCGCAGCTATGGCTTCCACCTTTTATCTTGAAATGCTGTCTCCCGAGGACATTTTCTTTTCCGGAAACGCCCAACAGATCATCCTGCCCGCCATTGACGGTTCCCACGGGATTCTGCCCGGCCATGAACCCATGGTCACGGTTATTACCGCCGGAGAGCTCCGGTTCCAGGATGAAAAAGGGGAATGGCATATGGCTGTGATCACTGACAGCTGCGTGGAAATTATGCCGGAACGGGTGATCCTTCTGGCCGCCTCCATTGAGCGGCCGGAGGAAATCGACATCAACCGCGCCCTTGCCGCCAAACGGCGCGCCGAAGAGCGGCTGCGCCAAAAGCAAAGCCAGCAGGAATACTATCAGACGCAGGCCGCCCTTTCCCGGGCTCTCGCCCGCCTGAAATCCCGCGGCAGGGAATGATTTTCCAAAAGTCACAATGCAGGAGGCTTTGTCCGGCGTTTCAGCCCCAGCGAAACTTTTTCCGCTAAAACTGCCCAGACTGCCTTCTGCTTTTCCCGGTCCGCCATTTTTCTTCTCCATTTTTCCAAAAACAGGGCTTGACTGTACGCCAAAAATCTGGTATAGTATTGTCTGTTACGGGGGTATAGCTCAGCTGGTTAGAGCGCCTGCTTCACACGTAGGAGGTCACTGGTTCGAGTCCAGTTATCCCCACCAAAACTACGGTTTGCGAAATGCGAACCGTAGTTTTTTTATTTTAACCTTATCGCCATGCTTTGCAGGCTCCTTTTGGAGTACGGCAGCAGCGTGACAGCTTTGTGCGCTGGAGGCGCACGTTTACCGCTGGCCGAAGCGGTCCGCAGATAGTATGATCATGCGTTTCGCAGCTATGCGAAGCGCTTTTGTTTTGTTCCCCGCCGGACGGATTTGTTCGGTACAGTCAGAAAGGAACCCGCAAGAACTCAGTGTTCGTGCGGGTTCCTTTCTGCAAACACTCTCGCATGGCCTCTTTCAGATCCATAGATCCCTGACTTCCCGCAGTTTTGCTTGAACCAGCTCCTCCCGGGCTGCCATTTCACCAACTCCCGGAAGAACCTTCCTGCCGACAGGGAGGTCTGTCAAAACGCCGCCAGCACTTTTTGTCCCCTTTTTCGTACAACAATCCCTCCTCTGTTCCCGCCGCAGTTTTGAAGTCAGCAAATGCAAACCGATCCAAAACCCGTACGGATTTCTGGCATCCTTCGGGAGCATGAATATGCTTGCCATTTGCTTTGTTTTCTGCATATTCCCATTCTACCTTTCAGGAACAGAAAAAAGCGAGGCTCATACCAGTCCATAAAAACGGACTAACGCAAAAGCCTCCTATATTTTTACGGCGGGAGGAGGCTTTGTCAGGATCTTTTCCCGCCGGGTGACCGGGCCATATCCACTGCGTCGGCCCGTCACTTTTTCCTGTGAAGCTTTCGGTAGTCATTGGGGCTGAGGGAGACATATTTTTTAAAATTGCGGTAAAAATGATCCTCAAAATTATATCCAATCCGTTCTGTAATCTCGTGGATAGAGAGAGCCGAATTGCGCAGTAGGAGTTTGGCCTGTTGAATCCGAACATAATTTAAATATTCATGGAATGAGATTCCGCGTTCCTTTTTGATCAGCCGGCCCAAATAAGCCGGGTTCAGATAAAAACGTTCTCCCAATTCACGCAGGCTCAGGTTTTCCTGATAATGCGCGTCAATATAGGCAAGGATTTCGGAAGCGGCGGATTCCGGGCTCCCGTCCTCTTCCGGCAGCGTATATTCTTCCATGGAAGTATGGAGCTGATCCAGCGTCAGCTTGATCTTTCTGAGTTCTCCGGCAAGCTCTTCCGTATCCACCGGCTTGAGCAGATAATTGCTGACCCCACAGCTGATGGCGCGTTTTGCATAGGCAAAGTCGCGATAACCGCTGAGGATAACAACCTGAATATCCGCGGAGCTGCTTTTGAGACGTCTGGCCAGCTCCAAACCGTCCATCAGCGGCATGCGGATGTCGGTAATTACCAAATCAGCTTTCAGTTCTTCCTCCAGCTCCATGGCCTGAAGCCCGTTTTCAGCCGTGCCAGCCACCTCAAATCCCAGCGCTTCCCAATCGATGAGCGTCCTCATCCCGGCGCAGATATCCGGCTCATCGTCAGCAATGATGACACGGTACACGAAAAACCACCTCCGTTCCCTGTTCTTCCATGCTGTTGAGCTGCACGGCATATGCTTCCCCAAAATGCATGGTCAAACGGTCGTTTACGTTCTGAATCCCGATCCCTTCCTCATCCGATGTCTCCCGGGCCGAGGCCAGACGGTCCCGGATCTTCTTCAGTTTCCCTTCCGGGATTCCCACGCCGTTGTCCGTTACCCGGATGCAGAGATCCTCCCCCTCTTTTTCTCCCTTCACAGAGATGCGGCCTTCCCCGCCCTTGGGATCGATCCCATGGAGCACCGCGTTTTCCACCAGTGTCTGTATGGCATATTTGGGAACACAATATTCCAGCATCTCCTCTTCGAAAGAGATCTCAAAGGTATACCGCTTGGGGAACCGCAAATTTTGTATTTTTATATAATGGCCCACATACTCCAGTTCACTTTTCAACGGGATCAGATCCTCCCGGTCTGAAAGACTCAGCCGCAAAATACGGGAAAGCGACACAAGCATATCCTGCGCATGCTGCGAATCCCCGTTCTGCAGCTTCATCCGGATAGATTCCAGGGTATTGAACAGAAAATGAGGATGGATCTGATTCTGCAGCGCGATAAGTTCTGCGCTCTGTTTTTCAATCAGTACATTTTTAATTTTCAGCTGAGAGAGATAGTTGTCGCGAATGAGCTGTTCCAGGCTGGCAATCATTCTGTTAAAAGCCAGCTGCACCTTGTAGAGCTCGTCCTTTGGCCCCTGAATGGGAATGGGGACAAATTTGCTCTCCCGCTGCAGGTCCATATACAGGCTCAGCTTCTGCACCCTGCGGACCACGTCGCCGGAAAGAAGCAGATAAAGCAGGCTGGAGGCCAAAAAGCACAGTCCCGCCGTAAGGCATCCCATCTGCAAAACCGTATTGGCAAGCTGGCGCATATTTTTGACAGGAATCTGGGTAATGATGGTCCAGCTGGGCCCATCATCCATCTGCTCCAACTGTTCATAGAGCACGGCGCAGGATCCGTCCTGGGTATAGAGCATATCTCCATCCAACCGCCGCTGATATACATCCTGGCCGGAATAATCTGTGCCCACAATGGCACGGTCGTTGGAAGAGATCACCTTGCCCGTCTCATCCACAATAACAATATACCGGTCCTCCGGACGGTAGGAGGAAAACAGCTGGTAGATATCCTGTTCCCGGACGACCAGCTGCACCAGCCCGAAGGACTCGCTGGTATAACTGGTGATTGGGCGCGAGACGGTTACCTTACCGTTCTCAAACCGCCAATCAATGCGGTTTTCCTCTTGGGAAAGCTGCTGATAAAGGGCGTTTTGCGGACCGCCGTCCTCCAGCTTCATAAAAAAAAGATAGTCGATCAGCGGGGAATCCTCCCGCAGGTACACGGTGAGTGCCCCCTGATAGTTATAGAACAAAATACTGCTGCGGATAATCTCTTTTTGATTGAGAAAGGAGGAGAGATTTTTCTGCAGGGTCTCTGCGTCCAGCCCCACCAGCTGTCTCTTATAC
>ENA-OUPA01000199-OUPA01000199.1-human-gut-metagenome-genome-assembly--contig:-NODE-199-length-46663-cov-7.11685_pt1 | contig 46663 bp, 34 predicted proteins | sample MGYA00237939_ERZ548770 | MGnify/ENA primary metagenome ERZ548770 (study PRJEB26490, sample SAMN05356877) | human gut metagenome | biome: terrestrial biome; feature: human-associated habitat; material...
GATCATCCTGACCGCCGTGGAGAAGGTGTGCATCAACTTCAACACGCCCGAGCAGCAGACCATCGACGAGATGGACGTGGCCCAGGCCGAGGAGTACATCAAGCAGGGCCAGTTCGCCCCCGGCTCCATGCTCCCGAAGGTGGAGGCCTGCATCGAGTATGTCGAGGCCTACCCCGAGGGCCGCGCGCTCATCACCTCGCTGGAGTGCGCGGCCGCCGGCCTGCGCGGCGAGACCGGCACCGTCATCACCGCCAACTAGGCAACGATCTACAAGCCAAGGGGCGGCTCCGGGATAAGGAGCCGCCCCTTTTTATGCAAGAATTTCGACTTGTTAGAGTTATGGGAGGCAGGAAAGGACCCCTTGCCGCTTGATCCAGGGAAAGCGACGGCGAAATCCCAGGTCGCTGTACGATCCTCTGCAGCCGATTCTTTCGAGCGCTCGTCCCGAACTCTAACAACTCGAAAAAACCGCTCTGCAAATGGCCGCCGATTGTCGCGGGGGATCCGGCTTCCTCGCTAGCCCTCCGCGCGCAGGAAGGCTTCGTAGCCGCGGCGGGCTTCGTAGATGTCGGCTTTGCTGGTGACTTCCCAGGGGGAGTGCATCGAAAGCACGGGCACGCCGGAGTCGATGACGTCCATGCCGTATTTCGCGGGGATGTAGGCGATGGTTCCGCCGCCGCCGGCATCCACCCGTCCCAGCTCAGCGGTTTGGAAGCTCACGCCCGCGTCGTCCATGATGCGGCGCACCAGCGCGACGTACTCGGCCGAGGCGTCGTTCGATCCGCTCTTGCCACGGGAGCCGGTGTACTTGTTGAACACGAGGCCGCGCCCCAGGTAGGCGGAGTTCTTCGCCTCGAAGACGCTTGCGTAGGCCGGGTCGAACCCGGCGGATACGTCTGAGGAAAGCATGCGCGAGCGGGTGAGGGCGCGGCGCAGGCGAAGCGGACTGCTCTCCTCGGCCAGCGCCATAATCTCGGCGATGGTGTTCTCGAAGAACATCGAGGCCATGCCCGAAGCGCCCACGCTGCCGATCTCCTCCTTGTCCACCAGCACGCAGACGGCGGTGCGGGCGGGCACGTCGTCGCCCAAGGCCAGCTGGGCCACGAGCGAGGTGTAGGCGCACACGCGATCATCCTGGCCGTAGCCGATGACCATGGAGCGGTCGAATCCGAGGTCGCGGGCGCGGCCGGCTGGCACCACTTCCAGCTCGGCGGAGAGGAAGTCCTCCTCGGCGATGCCGTACTTGTCGGCCAGAATGGCCAGCACCCGAGCCTTCACGGGATCCTTGGGGGCTTCGGCCGCATCGGCGGAGTCGGAGGAGCCGGCGGTGCCGTCGGCATCGGTGGTGCTTACCAGTGGGCGGTTGCCCACGAGTACGTCTAAGTCCTCGCCTTCCACCACCTTCGACCCCTTCTTATCCATCTGCTGGGCGCCCAAATGCGGCAAGAGGTCGGTCACGCAGAACACCGGGTCGCCCTCGCCGTCGCCGATATTCACCTCCACCACCTCGCCGTCGGTGGTGGCCACCACGCCATGCAGCGCCAGCGGCAGCGCCGTCCACTGGTAGTTCTTGATGCCGCCGTAGTAGTGGGTGTCCAGAAGCGCGAAGTCGTTGGCCTCGTACAGCGGGTTCTGCTTGATGTCCAGCCGCGGCGAGTCGATGTGCGCCCCCAGGATGTTCAGACCCTCCGACAGGGGCGCGGCCCCCACGTGCACGAGGATGACCGCCTTGCCCTGGGCACAGGCCCACAGCTTGCTGCCCGGACCCACGGGCGTGCCGGCGGCGATGCAATCGGCCAGCGAGTCGTAGCCGGCGTCCTCGGCCGCGGCAATGGCGGCCGCAGCACACTCGCGCTCGGTCTTGTTGTCGGAGATGAAGTTGATGTAGTCAGCAGCCAGCGCCTCAACCTCGGCCGATGCTGCCTCGTCGTACTTCTTCCAAGCCACTTCGCGTTCCACGAAACTTCCTTTCTCTTGTGTGATCGAACACAGTATGAACCAATCTATGGGGAAAAGTTCGGAAATTGTTACATCCTGTTTTCTCGATGCGCGAAGCGGGAGCTCCGTACTATAATGGCCCAGACATTGAGACGATGTCGCCGTTACCCAAGAAAGGAAGATTCAATGAATCTGCGTGACGTTATCCCCACTGCTGAGAACTCCAGCAACTTCAACGTGGTCCCCGAGTCCATCACCGAGGTGGGCACCACCCTCGAGAACCTGAAGGCCGCCGTGTGTGGCGAGACCGGCGCGTCCGCCAAGTACGCCGCCTGCGCCGCCGCCGCCAAGGAGCAGGGCTTCGACCAGATCGCCCGCCTGTTCGAGGCCACCAGCGCCGCCGAGCAGATCCACATCGGCCTTGAGGCCGGCGTGATCTCCGAGATCGAGCCGGGCTACGAGCGCCCCGCTGCCCCCGAGGCCGAGGGTATTGCCACCGACCTGAACCTCATCGCCGGCGCTCTGGGCGAGATCTACGAGACCTCCGACATGTACCCGAGCTTCATCAAGGTTGCTCAGGAGGAGGGCAACAAGAAGGCCGAGTTCGTGTTCACCCGTGCCAAGCTCGCCGAGGCCGTGCACGCCGAGATGTACATGGACGCCTACAACAACATCGACTGCCCCGATGACGAGCCCTACTACCTGTGCCCCATCTGCGGCTACATCCACAAGGGCGACGACTTCGAGAAGTGCCCCATCTGCTTCACCCCGGCCGACAAGTTCCGCAAGTTCTAATTCAACAGCGGAAACCCTGCATCATGGAAGCGGCCGTCCTTCGGGGCGGTCGCTTTTTCATGGGGAGGGAAGGGCGCGGCGGCCCGCTGCGGTAGAATGGGCGCGAATCGAATGGACGTGACGGACGGGGAAGGCATCGCGGGCGCGGCAAGGTCGGGCAGGACGGGCGACCGGAGCGGTCGGGCGCGGCAAGGTCGGGCAGGACGGGCGGCTGCGGCAAGGGCGCGCAAGGTGTCCGGGACGGCAAGGGCGCAGAGAGGAAGCGGCATGATCGAGAAGCGCTATGATACAGGGCGGGGAACCATCGTCTACGAGGTGAGCGAGGGTTCGGATGCGGCGCGGCCGTGGGTGGTGTTCCTGCCGGGGCTTACGGCGGATCGTCGTCTGTTCGCGCCGCAGATCGCGTATTTCGAGGGTCGCGCAAACTGCCTGGTGTGGGACGCGCCGGCCCATGGGGCGTCGCGCCCGTTTCCGCTGGACTTCTCGCTGGAAGATCTGGCCCGGTGGCTCGGCGTCATTATGGATGCGGAAGGGGTGCAGGCGCCCCTGCTCGTGGGGCAGTCCATGGGCGGCTACGTGGCCCAGGTGTTCGACGGGCTGTTCCCCGGGCGCTCCCGCGGCATCGTGTCGGTGGATTCCGCACCTCTCGGCCGCGGCTACTACAAAAGCTGGGAGCTGGCCTGCCTGCCCTTCGTGACGCGGATGTTTCGCCTGTACCCATGGGGCACGTTGAAGCGCACGAGCGCCGAGGGCAACGCCGCCTCGGCCGAGGGCCGCGCCATCATGAGCTCGATCCTGGCCGGCTACGAGAAGGACGAGTACTGCCGGCTTTCCGCCCACGGCTTCGCCATGCTGGCCGACGTGGTGAGAAGCGACGAGTACGCCGAGCCCACGGCTGCGCTTGTGCTCATCGTGGGCGAGCTGGACCGCACCGGGTTCATTCGCAAGTACAACGAGCTGTGGTCAGCGCGCACCGGCTTGCCCATTCGCTGGATAGAAGGCGCCGCCCATAACTCCAACGCCGACAACCCGGTCGCCGTGAACGCCATCATCGAGGAGGCGCTCGGCGGCAACTGAGGTTGCACCTAGCGGATTGCGGCGGCTTCAGACGCTTAGCTCCCCTCCCAGATCGCAAACAGTCGAGCGCGGAATGGCTCTGACCGGCCAGATTCTGCTAGAATGCCTTCGCTGAGAAAGTCATAGCGTGAAGGAGGTGAGAGGAATGTCGAAGAAGCGCAAGAAGGCGCACCCGGTGCAGCCGGTAAAGCCGAAGGGCAACGTCGTGTGGCGACAGTCGGCCGAGGAAGCGACGCTGGCGAGCAAGCCGCGCTACAACGGGTTCGCCTGCGGGCACGGCGCCCATGGTTCGGCGAAGTACAGCCGAGCCCGCGCCAAGCAGGCGTGGAAACGCCAAATGCGACAAGAAGGAGCCTCTCGGGGCTCCTTCCCTTTTTCGGTGCTCGCGCTCGTCGCGGCCGACCGCGCTGCCGACCGCTGCCGAAAAAATGGGGCGGGTCTGCGGCGGGTCTGGCACCGGGTCCCGTCTCGGCCTATAATGAGTCAATTACTCATTGCGGGGAGCATGGGTTGAAAGACTTGGTCGTCGTGGCACCGACGGCCGCCCGTCCCCGTTAGGGCACCGAGTGGAAGAAGGAGCGCAGCCGTGGCCTACTATTTCGATGAACCGTCCCGCACATTCAACGAGTACCTGCTGGTTCCGGGCCATACGCCGGCCGACTGCATTCCGGCGCGCGTCAGCCTGAAAACGCCGCTGGTGAAGTACCGCAAGGGCGAAGAGGACTGCCCGCTCTCGCTTTCCGTGCCGATGGTTTCCGCCATTATGGCCGCCGTGTCCGACGACAAGATGGCCGTGGCGCTCGCCACTGAGGGCGGTCTGTCGTTCATCTACGGCAACCAATCCATCGAAGACGAGGCCGCCATGGTGGCCCGCGTGAAGGACTACAAGGCCGGCTTCGTCACCTCTGACGCAAACCTTTCCCCCGACATGACGCTCGAGCAGGTAGTGGCTCTGAAGGAGCAGTACGGCCACTCCACCATGCCCGTCACCGACGACGGAAGCGCCCACGGCAAGCTGCTCGGCATCGTGACCGAGCGCGACTACCGCCTCTCCCGCATGTCCATGGACGAGAAGGTGGCCGACTTCATGACGCCGCGCGAGAAGCTGGTGGTGGCTCCGGATGGCACCTCTCTGAAGGCCGCCAACGATATCATCTGGGATCACAAGCTGAACTCGCTGCCCATCGTGGATGCCGACGACCATCTGGTGGCGCTCGTGTTCCGCAAGGACTACGACTCCCACAAGTCCAATCCCGACGAGCTTTTGGACGCCCACAAGCGCTACATGGTGGGCGCGGGCATCAATTCCCGCGACTACGCCGAGCGCGTGCCGGCGCTTGTCGAGGCCGGCGCCGACGTGCTGTGCATCGATAGCTCCGAGGGCTATTCCGACTGGCAGAAGATGACCATCGAGTGGGTGCGCGAGCACTACGGCAACGATGTGAAGATCGGCGCGGGCAACGTGGTGGACGCCGAGGGCTTCCGCTTCCTCGCCGATGCGGGCGCCGACTTCGTGAAGATCGGCATCGGTGGCGGCTCCATCTGCATCACCCGCGAGACCAAGGGCATCGGCCGCGGCCAGGCCACCGCGACCATCGAAGTGGCGAAGGCCCGCGACGAGTACTTCCGCGAGACCGGCGTCTACGTGCCCATCTGCTCCGACGGCGGCATCGTCTACGACCACCACATCTCGCTCGCGTTGGCCATGGGCGCCGACTTTGTCATGCTGGGCCGCTACTTCGCCCGCTTCGACGAGAGCCCTTCGGCCAAGGTCATGGTGAACGGCACCTACATGAAGGAGTACTGGGGCGAGGGGAGTGCCCGCGCCCGAAATTGGGGCCGCTACGATTTGGGTGGCAAGAAGTCGCTGTCCTTCGAGGAGGGCGTCGATTCGTACGTGCCCTACGCCGGCAGCCTGAAGGACAACATGGCCATCACGCTCTTGAAGCTGAAGAGCACCATGTGCAACTGCGGCGCGCTCACCATCCCCGAGTTCCAGGACAAGGCGAAGCTCACGCTGGTGTCCGCCACCTCCATCGTAGAGGGCGGCGCCCACGACGTGTTGCTGAAGGACAAGGCCCCTTACGCGAGCAACACCCGCTAGGACTCGCTTGGCGGCGCGCAGGCGCATCGTCAAACTCTGGGATTGCCGAAAGGCGCTTCGCGACAACGCGGAGCGCCTTTTTTGTGGGGGTGGGATGGAAGCTATACTTTGAGCGCTTCGAAAAGATCTTCCATATCCTGCTCGTAGATGCTGTCGCGCAGGTAAATGAAGCTGATATCGTGGAAGATACCCGCATCGGAAAGGGGGATAACGCGCAGCGTGCCCTCTTGCACCTCCCGCTGCACGGCGGCCTCGTAAACGAAGGAGATGCCCAGATCGGCCTGTACGAATATCTTGATGATATCGAGGCTTTCCACGACGAAATGGTCGGCGAAAGAGGCAGGCGAGAGGTTGCGCTGAGCGAGCGCGTGGACAAGCACGTTGCGGCTGCCGCTGCCCTCCTCGCGCAGAATGAGCCGTTCGCCCAAGAGGTCTTCCAGGGTGCGCGGCGTACGCGGGAAGCGATGCTCGGCCGCGCGAATGGGCACCAGCCGTTCGGCAGAGAAGGGCCGCGAGGCGTAGCGGGCCTTGTCGAAGAGGCCTTCCACGAAGGCACAATCGATGGTCCCGGCATCGAGGAGCTCCAGCAAACGCTGCGTTCCTCCCGAGCGCACGGTGACCTGGATGTCGGGCCGAGCAGCCAGGCAGCGGGCGAGGGGCCGGGCCACCACGTACTCGCCGGCGGTCAGCGTCATGCCGATGCGCAGCTTGACCGTGGCGCCATGGGCCACCTCCCCGATGCGCTCATGCAACAGCACGTCGTCGTGGGCCATGGTCGCTAGCCCATCGCGCAGGACACGTCCCGCCGGCGTCAGCTCCAGCTTTTTCCGATGGTAGGTGAACAGCTTCGCGCCGTACTCGCGTTCCAGATACGTGATGTGCTGGGAGACGGCCGGCTGGGTGAGCGCCAGCTCCTCGGCGGCTCGGGTGTAGTTCAGGGTACGGCACACGGTGAGGAAGGTCTTTACGCGAAAATCCTGCATAGCGCCTCCTTCTGCGACGCGGTTGTTCCTCGAGGGCCTCGGTAGCATATCAATAAACTTTGCTAATGGGCACATAATGATATATAAGTTTTCTTTTGGTAAGAAACCGCGCATAATAAAGCCACTTCACTCCTGCGGGTCACTGCGTTACTTCCGGTGATTCGTGGTCGAGACATTTCCGGCCCCAAAGGCCCCGACGAAAGGTGCTCTATGCGCGACATTATCAAGAAAGTACCCATCCCCACAGCGGGTGTGGCCCTGGGCCTGGCCGCTTTGGGCAACCTGCTTCAACCCTATGCCGAGATCGCCCACATTGCTTGCGGGGCGTTGTCCCTCTTCCTGGTGGCTATGCTCGTCGCCAAGCTGATCATGTTCCCCTCCATGCTTCGCGAGGATATGAAGAACTCCGTCTTCGCAAGTGTTTCCGCCACGTTCTTCATGACGCTGATGCAGCTGTCTGGCTACCTTGCTCCCGCGGCTATCGTGCCGGCCTTCGGGCTGTGGTGCGCGGCAGTGGCGGGGCACTTCGTGCTGATGGCGTGGTTCACCCTGTACTACATTCGCCGCTTCAAACTCACCGAGGTTTTCCCGACGTACTTCATTTGCTACGTGGGTATCATCGTGGCGGCTGTAACGTCTCCCGTCTTCGGCGCCGAGGCCTTCGGCCAGGGTATTTTCTGGTTCGGCTTTGCTTGCTACCTCGTGCTGCTCGCCGTGGTGACGATGCGCTACATCAAGCATGAGATCCCCGAAGGCGCTCGTCCCCTGTTCTGCATCTATGCTGCTCCTATGGGTCTGTCGCTGGTGGGCTATCTGTCGGTTATGCCTGATCCGAACCCGGTGTTCGTGGCCGTGCTCATGGGCCTCGGCCAGCTGATGCTCGTCGGCGTCGTCACCCGGGTGCCGAAGTTCCTCGCCCTGCAGTTCTATCCGAGCTACGCGGCCATGACCTTCCCCTTCGTCATCTCCGCGATGGCGCTCGGCAAGGGCGTGCAGGCTCTCTACGCTGCCGGCTACTCCATCCCGGCGCTTCCGGCGATCGAGGCCCTCATCGCCGTGGAGACGCTATTCGCCGCCGTGATGGTCGCCTACGTCTTCGTCCACTTCATGAAGTTCTTCTTCGGCACGCCGAAGGCGGCCAAGGCCCCGAAGGCGCGTCCTGAGGTTCCTGCGGCTCTCACCGTCGAGGTCACCGAATAACACTTGAACACCTATCGCCTCGCCGGCCCGACGTTCTGCTCTGGCCGACGACGGCCCCTCCTCTCCTCAGCGCCCCGGTTCCTCCACTGGGGCGCTCTCCTTTTTGGGAGAGGAGTTTCGTTTGTGGCGCGATTTTCCGATTTCCACCTGGTTGAGCATGCATGAGCGTGGAAATCGGGAAATCCCGCCATATTCTGCTCCATGGGGGATGAGCTTTTCGGTTTGCGGCATGGTTTGGAGCTTGCGACGCGCCTCGGGGCTTGCGGCACGCCTCGAGGCGTGCGGCCCTTATCTCTCGATGGCGCGGTTGATGAGGGCGCGCAGCTCGTCGATGCCGTCGCCCTTCTCCGACGACGTCACCACCATGGGTACGCCACCCGGCAGCTTGAGCGCCTTCTTGATGGCGGCGCGCTGCTTCATCTGCTGCTGCTTCGATAGCTTGTCTGCCTTGGTCAGCGCGATGGCGAAGGGAAGCTCGGCGTCCATGAGAAACTGAACCATGTTGCGGTCGAGCGCCGAGGGCTCGTGGCGGATGTCGATGAGCGACACCACGAGTGCGAAGTCGCGATCTTGATTGTAGTAGCCCTCGATGAGCTCGCTCCACCGGCCCTTTTCTGCTTTGGACACTTTCGCGTATCCGTAGCCGGGCAGATCCACGAGATCGTGGCCGTCCACATCGTAGAAGTTGATGGTGGCCGTCTTGCCCGGCGTGGACGACACCTTCGCGAGACCCTTGCGATACATGAGCTTGTTGAGCAGCGACGACTTGCCCACGTTCGAGCGCCCCGCGAAGGAAACCTCGGGACCCGTGGATGCTGGCAGCTGCTCCGAGGTGCCGTAAGCGGCTTTAAACGATGCGTTGTGGAAGTTCATGGGTGCTCCTTCGCGGAGGGGATCGCGGTATTTCGCTATCATGGTACTTGAATTGGACGGACGAAGGGCGAAGGGGCGCGGAAATGACGGCAAATCATAGGAAAGATGCGCTGGAAGTGGCGCACATCACGGGCGTGCAGGGCATCCGCGCCGCCATGGCGCGCTTGGCCGATGAGGAGGCCGACGTGCCCCTGCCTGGCGCAACGCCCGAGGAGGTGCCGCTGGGGCGCCGCACCTGTTCCGTGTGTGCTGCTGACAACGACGGTTCCCGAGAAACCTGCTGGAACTGCGGCGCCTCCCTGCGCCGTGTGCGCTAACTTTTGACATAGCGGTGTGGTTCCAGAAGATCTGCAGGTTGCCGTCGGGCGGATTTTCCGACTTGTTAGATGTCCGCTGCAATAGTCAGCGAGAGCGCCGGCGTGTTTTCGCCGCAAGTTATCGCGATTCGTTAGCGGTCGCCTTCGAAAGGATCGTAGCGTGCATCGGGCATGTCTAACAAGTCGAAAAAAACGCCCGAAATCGGGTGATAGGTTTTCCGGCTCGTCCGTCTATCCCGTGAGGGGCGCGGTCGGGCGCTGGTGCCCCTTTTCCAAGAGCGCATCATGGCTATAATGGGGAAATCAACTCGCGGCCGCGGGGAATGCGCGCGGTCGAAAGCCACGTTTTCGAGGGAGAGCCATGAAAGCCTACAATCCCCATGAGATCGAGCCCCGTCTGCAGCTGGCCTGGGAGGAGGCCGGGCTGTACACGGTGCCGGAGAATTCCGATAAGCCCAAGAAGTACGTCCTGGAGATGTTCCCGTATCCCTCCGGCGACATGCACATGGGGCATGCGAGCAACTACACCTATGGCGATGTGGTGGCCCGCTACTCCAAGATGCAGGGCTTCGACGTGCTGCACCCCATGGGCTGGGACGCCTTCGGGCTGCCCGCGGAGAACGCCGCCATCAAGCACCACAGCCATCCGGCCATCTGGACCTACGAGAACATCGAGACCCAGAAGAAGAGCTTCTCCCGCATGGGCTTTTCCTACGACTGGGACCGCAAGGTGGTGGCGTGCGATCCGGAGTACTACCGCTGGGGCCAGTGGATCTTCCTGAAGTTCTGGGAGCGGGGCCTCGTGGAGCGCCGCAACTCGCCGGTGAACTGGTGTCCGAGCTGCAAGACCGTGCTCGCCAACGAGCAGGTCATCGAGGGCCGCTGCTGGCGATGCGACTCCGAGGTGGAGAAGCGCGACCTCACCCAGTGGTACTACAAGATCACCGACTACGCCCAGGAGCTGCTGGACGACCTCGACCAGCTGGAAGGCTGGCCCGAGCGCGTGAAGCAGCAGCAGGCCAACTGGATCGGCCGCTCCGAGGGCGCCAACGTGGACTTCATCCTGTGCGACCGCGACGGCAACGCGCCGGAGAATCCCACGGAAGACGACATCATCACCGTGTTCACCACCCGTGCCGACACGCTGTTCGGCTGCAGCTTCTTCCTGCTGGCGCCGGAAAGCAAGCTGTTGCACGGCCTCGTGGAAGGCACCGAATATGAGGCGCCGGTCATGGAGTTGGTGGAAGCCGCCAAGAAGGTGACCGCCGTCCAGCGCGCCCAGGGCGACCACGAGAAGCACGGCGCGTTCACGGGCCGCTACGTGGTGAACCCCATCAACGGCGAGAAGGTGCCCGTGTGGGTGGGCGACTACATCGTGGCCGACTACGGCACCGGCGCCGTCATGGCCGTGCCCTGCGGCGACCAGCGCGATTTCGAGTTCGCCCGCAAGTACGATCTGCCCATCATCCCCATCATCCTGCCTGAGGACGATCCGCTGTACCCGCAGCTCAAAGACGAGCAGGGCCGTGAAGTGACCACAGTCGACTGGCCGGAGGCCTATGCTGCCGAGGGCATCCTCGTGCAATCCGGTCCCTACACGGGCATGCGCGGCGGCAAGCACTCCGAGGGCGAAGCGGCCATCGTGGCCGCGCTGGAAGAGGCGGGCCGAGGCAAGCGCACCGTGGAGTTCCGCCTGCGCGACTGGCTCATCTCCCGCCAGCGCTATTGGGGCAACCCCATCCCCGCCATCCACTGCGAGAAGTGCGGCGTGGTGCCCGTGCCCGAGGAAGATCTGCCCGTGCGCCTGCCCGAGGACATCGATCTGGCCGCCGGCGAGACGCTGGCCACCCATGCCGGGTTCGTGAACGCCACCTGCCCGGTTTGCGGCGGCCCGGCCAAGCGCGAGACCGACACCATGGACACCTTCACGTGCTCCAGCTGGTACTACATGCGCTACACCGACCCGCACAACGTGCACGCCCCCTTCAATCCGGAAAAGACCAACGCCTGGATGCCCGTCGATCAGTACATCGGCGGCATCGAGCACGCCATCCTGCACCTGCTCTACAGCCGCTTCTTCACGAAGGTGCTGCGCGACTGCGGCCTGCTCGACTTCGACGAGCCCTTCACGAACCTTTTGTGCCAGGGCATGGTGCTCGACGCCCACGGCGATGTGATGAGCAAGTCGAAGGGCAACGTGGTCTCGCCCGAGGAGATGATCGCCGAATATGGCGCCGACGCCGTGCGCGCCTACATCCTGTTCCTGGGGCCGCCTGAGAAGGAGAAGCTGTGGAACGAGGACGGCCTGCCGGGCATGTACAAGTTCCTGAACCGTCTGTGGCGCCAGGTGCACGACTTGTGCGGCAAGGCCGGCGACGAAACGCTGTTCGCTCAGAAGCCGGCCGACGAGGCCGCGGTCGCTGCGGCGAAGAAGCTCGTCCGCGAGCGCCATCGCGTGGTGGAGAAGGTGTCGGCCGACATCGAGCGCAACAACTTCAACACCGCCATCGCCGCCATCATGGAGCTGTCGAACGCCGCCGGCGAGTACCTGCGCGCGTTCAGCCCCGATGACCGCGCCGCTTGCGAGGATCACCGCGCGCTCGATGCGGAGGTGGCCGAGGTGCTCGTGAAGCTCGTGGCGCCGTTCACGCCCCATCTGGCCGACGAGCTGTGGCGCGAGGCGCTGGGACGTGCGGGCTTCGTCTACGACCAGCCGTGGCCGACCTACGACCCCGATCAGGTCCGCGCCGACGAAGTGGAGCTGGCCGTGCAAATCTGCGGCAAGATCAAGGGCCGCGTGACCGTGGCCGCCGACGTTCCGGAGCCCGAGGTGCTCGCCGCCGCTCGCGAGGCCGTGGCCGCCGCCCTTGAGGGCAAGACGGTGAAAAAGGAAGTCTACGTCCCCGGCCGTCTGGTGAACATCGTCGCGGTGTAGCTGGAACTCTTCGCAAGCAGAATCCGTAGGGGGCGACCTTGGTCGCCCCTCTTTTTGTCGTGCGCCCATAACCCGCTCACGAGGACTGACCAAGGTCAGCCCCTATGGAAGAGGATGCGCATCTCCGCAGGGCGCCCAGAGGTCTGCGAGCGGGTTCGCCCTCCCGCAGCGAGCGATGCTAGCTGAGCAGTTCGTCTAAAGCTTCGAAGAGCTTGTCGATTTCGACGGGCTTGGTGAGGTGGCCGTTCATGCCGCTGCGCAGGGCCTTCTGGCGATCCTCCTCAAAGGCGTCCGCGGTCATGGCGAGGATGGGCACCTGCGCGCGGGTCGGATTGTTCAGGCGACGGATGGCCTTGGTGGCCTCGTACCCGTTCATGACCGGCATTTGCACGTCCATGAGCACCAGCTGGTAGTGCCCCGACGGCGCGTCCATGATCTTCTCCACCGCCTCGCAGCCGTTGACGGCGTATTCCACGGTGAAGCCCTCGTCCTCCAGAAGGGTGATGGCGATCTCGCGGTTGAGGTCGTTGTCGTCCACGAGCAGGATGCGGCTGTGGCGCAGCCGGTGGCTCGGGTCGACGTGCTGGGTCTTGGCCTCTTGGGCCGCTGCGGTCGCGCCCTCGCACGCCAGCTGCAAGGTCAGCTCAACGGTGAATGAGGTGCCCTTGCCCTGGGTGCTCTTCACGGAAATAGTGCCGTGCATCATGTCCACGAGGTTCTTCGTGATGGCCATGCCGAGCCCCGTGCCCTGGATGCCGCTGATGGTGGAGGTGCGCTCGCGCTCGAAGGGATCGAAGATGTGCTCGACGAACTCCGGGCTCATGCCGATGCCCGTGTCCGACACCGTGAAGCGGTAGCGCCCGTAGCCGACCGGCGCGCCGGGCAGCTCGTCCAGCGTCACCTTGATGAAGCCGCCGGGGTTGGTGAACTTCAAGGCGTTGCCCAGCAGGTTCAAAAGAATCTGGTTGATGCGAAGCTTGTCGCAGCGCACGTCGGCGTGACGGACGCTCTCGGTGTTGATGGAGAAGTACAGCTGCCGCGCGCTCGTCTCGGCCTGGATGATGCTGTAGAGATCGTCCAGAAGATCAACGAGGTTGTAGGGCTGCTCGTCCAGCGAGACCTTGCCGCTCTCGATATGGCTCATGTCCAGAATGTCGTTGATGAGGCTCAAGAGATGCGTGCTGGAGGACTTGATCTTGTTCAGGTACTCCTCCACTTTCTCCGGCTGGTCGAGGCGGCTGGCGGCCAGAGTGGTGAAGCCCACGATGGCGTTCATGGGCGTGCGGATGTCGTGGGACATGTTCGAGAGGAAGGCGCTCTTAGCGGCGTTGGCCTTGTTGGCCTGGGTCAGCGCCTCTTCCAGCAGGGCCTTCTTCTTCATCTCCTCGCGGGTTTGCACGTCGACGCTGCGCAGGCCCAGCACTATGTTGTGAGCTTGGGGCCAATCGCCGCCGCGTACGACGGTGGCCTGGCAGTACTCCGTAACGTCGCCGTGGTTGATGCGATAGTTCACATGGATACGGCTCTCATCGGTCAGGCGCGTGATGAGGCTTTCCGCCGAAAGCGCGTCGCGCAGCATGGCCTGGTCCTCTTCCACGACAGCTTCATTGATGTATCCGCCGAGGCAGCTGTCAAGATTGAGCTCGCCGGCGAACAGTTCGTCCAGCTTGCGAAGCCTGTCGCCGCTGACGCGCAGGGCCTCGCCCGCTTTGGTGTCCAGGCTGAAGGAGCACACGAGAAGGTAATCTTCGGAAAGCGCCTGGATGAGATCGCGCTGGCGGCGCTCCTTGCGCACTTCTTCCTTTTTCTTGTCCGTGTAATCGAGCAGGTAGCGCTGCAAGAGCAGCTCGCCATCGCTTTCGATGAGCTTCACGTTGCCCATGACATGCACGATGTCGCCGTTGTCGTGGCGCACGCGGTACTCGGTGCTCACCGAGTCGCCGACGTTTTTCAGGGTGGCGATTGATTCGCGCATCTTTCCGGCGTCCTCGTCGACGACCGAGGGGGCCACCATGTCGAAGCCGGCGGCCATGAGGTCTTCCGCCGAATCGTAGCCCAAAATGTCCAGGGCCGCCTGGTTGATGCCGAGCAGGCGCGTGCCGTCGAGCGAGTGGGTGATGACGCCGCAGTCCATGGTGGTGAAAATGGTTTCCATGGTGCGGTTCTTCTCGACGATCTCGTCCTCGTAGGCGCGTTCCTGGGTGACGTCGATGCCCACGCCGACGGTGCCCATGACCGAGCCGTCGATATTGTAGAGGGGGGACTTGTACGTGGTGAGCAGGCGCGTGCCATCGCTGGTCTGCACGGTCTCCTCCGAGACAATGGTGGACTTGGCGGCCATGACCCGGCGCTCCGATTCAATGCAGGCGGGATCGTCGGCTTCCACGTCCCAGATGTAGGCGTGCCCGCGGCCCTGCACCTGTTCTTTGGTCTTGTTCACCGTGGCGCAGAAGGCGTCGTTGACCTTGTGGTGGATGCCGTCCTTGGACTTGTACCACACGAGCGACGGAATGGAATTGATGGTGGCTTCCAAATACTGGCTCGTCTCCCAGGAGTCAGCGTAGCGCTTGCAGGCGCGCTGCCAGTGGTTGAAGCGCCAGGATGCCTCGGCGGCGCTCAAAGGCGCGATCCACAGGTCGGCGATGTCGTTGAAGTAGGGCTCGACGGCGGGCACTTGGTCGTGGGTGACGATGAGGGTGACCGTTGTGGTGGTCTGCCGGTGAGCGGCGAAGACGCGGGCCCAGGCGGCGGCATCGTGGCCCGTGGCATCGGCGAAAATGGCGCTGGCCTGGGCGGTGAGCGCCTCTTCGGGCTCATCGCTGCGCGTGAAATGGTGCGTAAAGCTTGGCTGCGGCTGCGCATCTTCGATAATGCGTGCGATCTCGTCGGGCAGGCCCACGAGATAGAAAGTCACCGGGCAATGGTACATGGCGCGCGTCCTTTGGAGTTGCTCAACGTGTCGTTGCCGTAACAACGAGGAAACGGTTTCTCAACTTGTGTAGTATACCAACTTTATCAGGGATGACTTCCCGCACCACTGGACAAGTTTGAATTTTTGCTATAGTGTACCCCGCTTCTCCGATGCTACGAAGGAGGTGGCCTGTGGCCCGCGACAACGCCCGACCCGTGCCCTGGTGGCGCTGGTGCGCTCGCGTGCTGCTGGCCGTCTGCGCGCTGGCGGTGCTCATCGTGGGCGTGGCCAACGTGGTCACCGTGGCCACGACGCGCGATCGGGTAGTTACCGTGGAAGGCGCGGCGACGGCGCTGGCCGGCGATGCCGCCGATGCCGTGGTGGTGCTGGGGGCCAGCGTGTACGCCGACGGCACGCCGAGCGATATTTTGGCTGATCGGCTGGAAGTGGCCTGCGACTTGTACAAGAGCGGTGCGGCCCGGGCCATCATCGTCAGCGGCGACAACCGCACCTCCCACTACAACGAGTCCGACGCCATGAAGGCGTACTGCGTGGAGCTGGGCGTGCCGAGCGAGGACGTGTACGTAGACCATGCGGGCAACACCACCTACGAGTCGATGTGGCGGGCACGGCACGTGTTCGGGGCGGACCGCATCATCGTGGCCACCCAGGCCTATCATCTGTATCGCGCCATGTTCGCTGCCGATTGTCTGGGCATGCAGGCGTGGGGCGTGCCCTGTGACAAGGGGGCCTACGATAACCAGCGGGCCTACAGCATCCGCGAGGTGCTCGCCCGCACGAAGGACTTCTACGCGGCGCTTTTGCGCCTGCCCGTGGACACGGCCGGCGAGGCGGTATCGCTGAACGATTCCGGAGATCTGACGTGAGGGGGCGCTTATGCAGACGCTAGGCACTGAACTGGACCGAACCATTGCCGGTTGGGGTCCCGAGGCCGCCGCAGCCCTCAAACGCTCGCGGAACAAGGATCGCTTCCGCGCGGCTGTGGAGCGCACGTGGCGCTTGCGCCCGGACGTGGGGCGGTTCGTCCTCATGCACACCAACGGCATCTACATCGCCAAGGACGAGCGCCCCCGCAAAGGGCCCGACCGCCACAAGGACTGGTGGGTCTTCGGCATGTACCTGGACGACGCCATGGCGCGCACCGAGGTGGACGCCTGGCAGTCGGTGCTGCTCATGAACCTGGAGCAAGAGGGTTTCGCCGTCAACGAGCTGCGCTTCTTCCCTGCGAAATGGGATATGCGCCAGCGGCGGCTGTTTCCGGAATTGTGGGAGGAGGGGGAGAGCGCCTGCGTTCCCGGCAACCGTGACGGGCTCAAGTACCAGGACGAGGCGCGGGCCTTGGATATCGTGAAGCGGGCCGTGTTTCTCGTCTTCGAGGACACCGAGCTGGCCTGGGCTCTTCTCGAGAAAGTTCGCGGTGCCTCGGTGCGGGAGATGTTCGCCGCGGGATCAACCGGCGAGACGGCAGTTCGGGATGGCAAGCGACAGGGGGAGAAGCGCTACCGGCTGCTTCTTTACGTGGATGACGTGGCGCAGACAAAGCCGATCGTGGAGGCGTACTCCGAGGCCATTCGGTCGCGCGCCCGCCTGCTGGGCTTGCGCCTCGGTTCCATTTGGGTGCGGAAGGCTCCGCCGCTGCTGGCCGGCAAGCACGCGTTTAAGCGCACGGGAGCGTCGGAGCCGCTGCGCGACGAGACGCTGCGGGGCGGTTCAGCCGAATAGCTTCAAGGCGACGGTGTCGTCGAGGACGATTTTCAGCTCGCGGCCATTCGGCAGCGCGTAGGTATAGTAGAGCGGCGCCTCTGGACGATTGAACACGCGGCTCAGCGGCACGTCGGCGGCGCAGTAGATGCGGCGGCAGCGGGCCGAGACGCGATCTTGGGTGGCGAACAGCAACGGATCCTCGTAGCGGTCGCAGCCCTGGCTGAAGAAGTAGTTGTGGGCGTCGTCCCACCCGAAGTGCTGGATGATGAGCCGATGCAGGTCGGCAAGGGTCTCATCGGCGCTCATGAAGGCGCTGCACTGCGGGGAGGAGTCGTCCGCCGGCCCGATAACGAGGGTGAGCGCAGCATTCGAAAAGACCCCCTCGCACGGGGTCGCTTCGGGCGCGCGCCACCATTGGCCGGGAAATTCGATGATCTTGGCGGTCACGACTCGAGCCTTTCTCGTCCTCCTCATGACGGGGGCATTGTAACAGGAGTTTTCCCTAAGGGAAATCAAATGGTTGAAATTGGCCGAAAAAGTAGCTTCAAGCAGGGATAAGGTGTCTATTTACACTAAGTAAATAAGTCAGGAATTCAAGGGATTTGGTGAGTCTTTCGCCGGGGCGCGCGGTGTTGCGGGAGCCCGGTATTATCATCGCAGCAGCGTCTCTCCTCGTTGATGAGAGATTAATGGCCGCAGCTGCGCTGCGATGACCAAAATGAGTGGTTGCCCGACGGCGCGGAGCCGGTCGAGGCGTTTTGCACGCGGCATTGTCGGTTGCGCGGGCGGGAAGGTGGGGCATGGCCCAGCAGAAGGGGAGAACGAGCAAGGCTGACGCCACGCGGCGCCAATTGCTGGATGCGGCGATCGAGGTCATTTCCGAACGCGGCTACGCCGACGCGACGGTGGAGCGCATCGTGGAGGTGGCGGGCGTTTCGAAGGGCGTGGCCTACTACCACTTCTCCAGCAAGGCCGGTATCGCCACCTGCATCCTCGTGGAGGGCATTGGCGAGATCGTCGACGACTTTGTGGCTATCGCCGGCAAGGCCCCTTCGGCCGTGGAAGCCCTTACGGCCATGATGGATTCTTTCGCCGCGACTATTTTCCGCAACGCCGGATTCGGGCGCATCCTCGTGTCGGAGTTGTGGCGGCGCGGGCGCGAATGGTCCGAGCCGATGCGCGCTTTGGAGGAGCGCCTGCTGGCGGTGCTGCGCGGGCAGATCGAGCGCGGGCAGCGCGAGGGCAGCATTCGCGGCGATATCGATGCGGCGTTCGAGGCGGTGGCCGTGGTGGGCATGGTGCTCACGACGACGCTGCACTACATCCGCGAGGCCGAACAGCGCGTCGAGGAGGGCTGCAACCGCGCCGAGGCGTTTGCGGCGGCGGAGCGCTCGCTTACCGTGCGCATTTGCGACTACGTGCACCACGCCAACGCGTAGGGGGAGGGCGCGCCGCCCTTGCGCGCCGCCCTTGCGCACCGCCGCACGAAACCGCTTTTTCTCCGCCAGCGCAACTGTTGCTTTAGCGCGCTAAAGTTCGCGGTATGCTGGGGATGCCTACTGAAAGGAGCTTTTCGTGTACAAGATCTACTGCCTGAATAACATCTCTCCTGAGGGCCTGGCCCTGCTCACCGACAACTACGAGGTTATCGAGAACATCGACGAAGCCGACGCCATCCTCGTGCGCTCCGCCGACATGCACGAGATGGAAATTCCCGCCAACCTGAAGGCCGTGGCCCGCGCCGGCGCCGGCGTGAACAACATCCCGCTGGACAAGTTCGCCGAGGCCGGCATCGCCGTCTTCAACACGCCGGGCGCCAACGCCAATGCCGTGAAGGAGCTCGTGCTCGCCGGCATGCTGCTGGCGAGCCGCGACATCATCGGCGGCGTGGCCTGGGTGCGCGACAACGCCGACGACGAGAACGTGGGCAAGGCTGCCGAGAAGGCCAAAAAGCAGTTCGCCGGCGGTGAGATTCTGGGCAAGACGTTGGGCGTCATAGGCCTGGGGGCCATTGGCAAGCTCGTGGCCCAGTCCGCCGAGGCGCTGGGCATGAAGGTCATCGGCTACGATCCGGCCATGGACGAGATCACCGTGCACGAGCAGATTTCCCCGACAGTGGAGTTCGCCGACCTGCCGAAGGTGCTCAAGGAGAGCGACTTCATCACCATCCACGTACCAGCGCTGCCCGCCACCAAGGGCATGATCAACGCCGAGGCCATCGCGCAAATGAAGGACGGCGTCGTGTTCCTGAATTTCTCCCGCGACGTGCTGGTGGACGACGCCGCTATGGCCGAGGCCCTGGCATCGGGCAAGGTGGCGGCATACGTGACCGACTTCGCCAACCCGGCCGTCGTGAAGATGGAGCGCGCCATCGTCATCCCGCATCTGGGCGCCTCGACCGCCGAGGCCGAGGACAACTGCGCCAAGATGGCCGTGGAGGAAATCATGGCCTACCTGGAGCGCGGCGAGAAGATCCACTGCGTGAATATGTAGAAACTCGGTAATGCGGGTGGCGAAGGAGAACGCCCTCTCGTCGCCCGCTTATCGCTTGATCCTGCTGCGAATGCGGCAAAAGAAGCAGAGAAGATGACGCACATGGGTCGGTACCATCCCGACATCGTTGCTGCTGAAGTAGAATCTGCTTCTTAACGGCCGCATTCTCCGCAGGGCGATAAGAGGTCGCCGAGAGGGCGTTCTCCTTCGCTGGCTGCGTGCGATTCGAATTAGCCAGTTGGTTCGCCTATAATAGGCGGAAAACTTCGTGGAAGGAGAGGGCGATGAGTGTGGAGCGGCCTTGCATATTGGTGGGAGTGACCGGGTGCATTGCGGCCTACAAGGCCGGGGAGATCGTGCGCGGGCTGCAGAAGGCGGGCGTGCGCGTGAAGGTGGTCATGACCGAGCACGGTACGCACTTCGTCGACCCGGTGACGTTCCGGGCGCTCACCCACGAGAAGGTGGCGGTGGGGCTGTTCGACGATCCGTCCGATCCTATTCACCACATTTCGCTCGCTCAGGAATGCGACGTGTTCCTCATCGCGCCGTGCACGGCCAACGTGATGGCGAAGGTGGCCTGCGGCATTGCCGACGACTTGCTGTCCACCACGGCCCTGGCGACCACGGCGACGCTGGCCATCGCGCCGGCGGCCAACGTGCACATGTACGAGGCGGCGGCCACCCAAGAGAACATGGCCACGCTGCGTCGCCGGGGCGTGCGCTTTATCGAAGGGGACGCGGGTTATCTGGCCTGCGGCGATACGGGTCGTGGCCGTCTGGCCGACCCGGCCGTCATCGTGCGCGAGACGCTGGGGCTTCTGGCCGAGCGCGTGGGCCTGGACGCCCTGCGGGAGGCCTGCGAGCAGTATGGCGAAGTGCCGTTCACGACCGTGATGGAGCAGATCAACGCTGTCTCTTCGCGTCATCCCGAGCGCTGCGCCGAATCCGCTTCTGCTCCCATTCCTACCGACGCCCCGCAGCCCGGCGCCGTGGCCGACGGCGCGGCCACCATGCCCGCGGGCGCGCTTGCCGGCCGCACGGTGCTCGTGACGGCGGGCCCCACGGTGGAGCCCATCGATTCGGTGCGCTACATCTCCAACTATTCCTCGGGCAAGATGGGTTACGCCATCGCCGAGGCCGCCGCGGCCGCCGGCGCGCGGGTGGTGCTCGTGTCGGGGCCGGTGGCCCTTGCCGCGCCCGCCGGCGTGGAAGTGGTGCCCGTGAAGACGGCCCGCGATATGCTGGCCGCTGCCGCATCCGTGTTCCCGGCCGCCGATGCCGCCATTTTCGCCGCCGCTGTGGCCGATCTGCGTCCGGCGAATCCGGCCGATCGCAAGCTGAAGAAGGGCCGTGACGATGCGGCGCTTGCCAATGTGCCTCTCACGGAGAACCCCGACATCTTGGCTACTTTGGCCGCGGGCAAGCGCCCCGACCAGTACGTGGTGGGCTTCGCCGCCGAGACCAACGACGTGCTCATGAACGCCCACGCCAAGCTCCAGAAGAAGAACGCCGACATGATCGTGGCCAACCAGGTGGGCGACGGCCTCGCCTTCGGCACCGACAACAACGAGGTGTGGCTCGTCACGGAAGGCGACGAGGTGCTGCTGCCCCTCATGAGCAAACGCGCCGTAGCCGAGCGCCTCGTGGAAGTGGTAGCTGCGCATCTGGAATAGAGGCATCGCCGTTTTGGACGAAAATTTTGAGTTGTTAGAGTTTTGCGCGAAGCGGCGGTCATGCGCTGCCGGTTTAGGCTTTTGGCGATCTGGGGTTTTGCGTGATGGGGCAAAAACCGAGAGCAGCCAGGGGCGCAATGGTCTTGCTTTTAATGCTGACAACTCTAACAACTCGAAAAAATGGCATCCTTATCGGGTGTGCCTTTTCTGAAGAGGGGAATAGCGAGCGTTCTGATGAGATGGCGTAGGCTTCGATAGCACAGGTGCTGAGGTCTCCATTGCAGCTGATTACGAATTCGTAAGGAGACTTGCTTTCTTGCCGTTCGGGCGCGGTTTCCCATAATAGGACGCTATCATGGTGGCGAACGAGAAAGGGCATCGGGCGCAGTGGCTCAGGTGCTGACTGCGGCGACGTGCGCGTGGAAAGGGGCATCATGCGGGTTCTGTTGGTTGAGGATGACCATGCCATCGTGCGGGCGCTGACCGACCTTTTGGAAGGGGAGGGCTTCGCCGTGCGCTCGTGCGCGACCCAGGACGGAGCGTGCGCGGCGCTGGCGGCTGACGACTTCGACATTGCGCTGCTTGATGTGACGCTGGCCCAGGGCAATGGGTTCGCCGTGTGCGCGGCGGCCCGCGAGGCGGCGCCGGATATGCCCGTCATCTTCCTCACCGCCTCCGACGACGAGTACTCCACGGTGGCGGGGCTCGATATGGGGGCCGTCGACTACATCGCCAAGCCCTTCCGCGCCCGGGAGCTCATCTCGCGCATCCGCGGGGCCCTGCGGCGCACAGCCCCGGCCTCCAACGTGCTCACCGTCGGCGACGTGCGGCTCGACGTGGCCTCGGCGGCCGTGACCAAGGACGGCCGCGAGGTGTTCCTCTCGGCGCTGGAGTACCGGCTGCTGCTGTACTTCTTGCAGCACAAGGGCAAGCTTGTCACCCGCGAGAACCTGCGCGACGCTATTTGGGACAGCGCCGGGGAGTACGTGTCGGACAACGCGCTGAACGTCTATGTGAAGCGCCTGCGCGAGAAGGTGGAGACCGATCCCGCTGAACCTGAGCTCATCGTCACCGTGCGCGGCCTCGGCTACAAAGTGGGGGAGTAGGGGCGATGGCGCGAGTTCGGTGGCCGAAGGCCGTGCGGTCGATGGGGTGCGTCGTGTGGCCGATGGAGTGCGCCGCCACGGCACGAGGGGGCGAGTAGCGTGGGCTCGGCATCGACGCTCTTGCGCCAGTGCGCGGTTATGGCGGCGCTCGTGGCTGTGCTCGCGTGGGCGGCGCCGAGTGAGGTGAAGCCGTGGGTCGTCGGCACGGGCGCGGTGCTGCTGGCGGTGTTCCTCGTGGTGTCGCTGTATCGCCATCGCCAGATTCGCCGACTTGCCGAGGAGATCGACGAGGTGCTGCATTCGGGCCGCACGGTGGACTTTTCGAACTGCCGCGAGGGTGATGTGGCCGTGCTCGCCAACGAGCTGTCGAAGATGGTGTCGCGCCTTTCGCGCACCCGCGATCAACTGGCCCGCGAGCGCAACGCGCTGGCCGATTCCCTGGCCGATGTGTCCCACCAGATTCGCACGCCGCTCACGGCCATCACGCTCATGCTGCCCGTGGTGGAGCGGGCCGATGACGCGCGGGAGCGCAAGCGGGCCGTGCGCGAGCTGGAGTCGATGATCGAGCGCGTCTCGTGGCTCGTGACCACGCTGCTGAAGATCGCGAAGGTGGACGCCGGGGCCATGCACGTGGAGCGGCGCGAAGTGCGGGCCGCCGAGGTGGCGCGGCGGGCCGTGGCGCCTTTGGCCACGGCCATGGATCTGCGCGATGTAAATCTCGTACTGGAATTGGACGAGACCGCCACCTTCCAGGGCGATGCGCCGTGGACTGCCGAGGCCGTGGAGAACATCGCGAAGAACTGCATGGAGCACACCCCTCCCGGCGGTACGGTGACCATGGCCGTGAGCGAGGACGCCCTGGCCACCACTATTGCCGTTTCCGACACCGGCCCCGGCATCGCCCCGGAGGATCTGCCCCACATCTTCGAGCGCTTCTACCGGGGAAGGGGGCCCGTCCCGGCATCTCCCGAGCTTGCGCCCGAGGGGCGATTAAAGTCGCCCCCTTCAGAAGGCTTCGATCCGGCTGAGGGAATTCGATCAAAACCGTTCCGTTCGGAAAATACCGATCCGATCGACAGGATGCAGGTTGATCCCGTAGGGGGCGACCTCGGTCGCCCCTGGGCCGACGACAACGGCAACGACGCTCGTCAGCCCGCCGGGTTCGGTATCGGACTCTCCCTGGCGCAGGCCCTCGTCTCCGCCCAGGGCGGCACCCTGCGCGCCTCCAACAACCCCGACGGCGGCGCCCGTTTCGAAATCGCCTTCCCGAAACTCGTGGTGTAGGTGGCGCGCCTGCTAATGCTCGAAATTTGGGACATTAGGGGCCGTTAGTGTTCCAAATTTCGAGCATTAAGCCTTTTAATTACAGCATCGTAATGGGCGCGTTAGGGGGCGGCAATGAGCGGTCGCCATACTTGTTCCGTAGATTGGGAAACCAGGAGAAGAAAGGCATCTGGCATGGACATTTTGACGGTCAGCCACTTGACGAAGATCTACGGAGAGGGCGAGGCGGCCACCCGCGCCCTGGATGATGTGTCCTTCAGCGTGGAAGAGGGCGAGTTCGTGGCCATCGTGGGCTCGTCGGGCTCGGGCAAGTCCACCTTGCTGCACCTCATCGGCGGCGTGGATCGGCCTACCTCGGGGCACGTGCTGCTGAACGGCGCCGACGTGTACGCGCGCTCCGACGAGGAACTGGCGGTGTTCCGGCGCCGCGAGGTGGGGCTGGTGTACCAGTTCTACAACCTCGTGCCGGTGCTGAACGTGGTGGAGAACATGACGCTGCCCGTGGCGCTGGACGGCCGCACCGTGAACGCGGGCCGCCTGCAAGGCCTCGTGCAAAGGTTGGGGCTCGCCGGGCGCGAGGGGCATCTGCCGAGCCAGCTTTCCGGCGGTCAGCAGCAGCGTGTGGCCATCGGGCGCGCGCTCATGAACGCGCCGGCCGTGGTGCTCGCCGACGAGCCTACGGGCAACCTGGACACGCGCAACAGCTGCGAGATCATGCAGCTTCTGCGCGATTCCAACCGCGAGTTCGGCCAGACCATGATCGTCATCACCCACGACGAGGAGATCGCGCTGGCCGCCGACCGCATCATCGCTGTGGAGGACGGCCGCATCGTGCGCGACGAGAGGATCCGCCGATGAACGCCACGACGAACTTCACCGTAAAGAGCCTGCGCGCCAACAAAGTGCGCACGCTGGTGACCATCGCCGGCGTGGCCTTGGCCGCGGCCCTGCTCACGGCGGTGCTCACCACCTTCGTCTCGCTGAACGACTACCTCTACCGCTCCGAGGCGCACCTGGCCGGTACGTGGATGTCCTGCGTGGAAGCCGACGGCAGCGCGGAGCTCGACGAGAAGATCGCCGCCGCCCAAAATGATGCGCAGGTGTCCGGCACGGCCATTATGCGCGATGTCGGTTTTGCCGAGCTGACGGCGGCGCAGCAGGATCAGCAGGGCACCTACCTGGCCATCCGCTCCATCGAGGGCGATGTGGGCGACATCTGCGGCATCGTGCCCAGCGAGGGGCGCCTGCCCGAGAACGAACACGAGATCATGCTCTTCGCCACGTGGAATGACTACGGCGGCGTGAACCTCGGCGATGAGGTCACCTTCAACGTGGGCCAGCGCACAGCAAGGCTCGCCCCGGGCGAGGAGGGCTCCATGTCCGCCGGCACCATGAGCGCTTCGTGGGGCGTGCAGGAAGAGGCCCACGAGAGCGAGATCACCGACGGCACGCCGCTCAACTCCTCCATGGGCGTGCTGGAGGCGGACATCGACGGCGGCATCTTCAACGAGGAGGTCACGAACACCGAGGAGCGCACCTACACCGTCGTGGGCTTCTACGACCGTCCGGGTTACGCCCTTTCCACCGCTGCGGGCATGGTGGGCGTGACCGCCGGGGCCGCTGCGCCCGACGCCTTTACCGACGTGTTCCTCACGCTGAACGACGTGACCAACACCCAGCAGGTGGAAGAGGCCGCAGAGGCGCTGTTCCCCGATGAGCATGTGGTACTGCACACGGCCATGCTGCGCTACATGGGCGTTTCCAGCGACTCCTCCATTTGGACGACGTTCTACGGCCTGGTCGTGGTGCTGGCGGCGGTCATCGTGGTGGCCTGCGTGTCGCTCATCTTCAACGCCTTCAACATTTCGGTGGCCGAGCGCATCAAACAGTTCGGGCTTCTGTCCTCGGTGGGCGCGTCGCGTCGGCAGCTGCGTCGGGCCGTGGTGCTGGAAGGGGCCATCGTGGCCGTCATCGGTATTCCCTGCGGACTTCTTATCGGCTTGGCCGGATGCGCCGTCACCTTCGCGGCCTTGGGGCCGGCCCTCGCCCAGCTGGCCGGATCGGCGGAAGTTCCCTTCCGTGTGGCCGTGAACGGCTGGGTGCTGCTGGTGGCCTCGGTGCTCACCTTCGTCACCGTGCTCGTGTCCGTGTGGATTCCGGCGAAGCGGGCGAGCCGCACGAACATCATCGACTCGCTGCGGGCCGCCAGTGGCAGCCGCGTTTCTCGGCGCGGGGCGGCTCGGGCCGCGAAGTGCACGGCGCCCTCGTCGCTGTGGAAGGCGCGCGGGGCGGCCGGGCGCGTGCTCGGCGTCGGCGGCATGCTGGCGCGCATCAGCCGCAAGCGCGGCACGGGGAAGGGCCGGGCAGCCTCGGTGTCGCTGGCGCTCGCCATCGTGCTGCTTATGACTGCCGGCTCGCTGAGCGTGTTCCTCGGCACCCTGACCGACGTGGTGACCGGCGGCGGCGAGCTGGCCGGCGAGGTGGGCGTCATGGCCCAGCTCGATGAGGATACGCCGCAGGACGCGGGTACGGTCGACGGGAACGCGCAAGCCAGTGATGGCGACGCGGCGGGCGCCGACGCCGCTGCGACCCAGCCCGCCGCTCCCACGACGCCGGAGGCGGTGGCGGCCGCAAACAACGAGTTGTTCGCCTCGCAGGCCAAGGTGTTCGCCGGCGCCTTCCACGATCTCTCCCAGGTGGCCGGCGCCGAGCCTGTGGGTTGGAAAATGGGGACGGGGCTGTACGCTATGCTGCCCGAGGCCATGGCAGGGGAGGCCCTCGTCGATCAGGAGAACGGCATGGGCGGCAAGATGGCCGACGGCCGCGTCGGCACCGTGGGGTCGGTAGCCTACCTCGACGACGCCGCCTTCGACGACTACGCGAAGAGCTTGGGGCTTGACCCCGCCGACTTCCGCGATCCGGCTCACCTGCGGGCCATCGCTTTGGCCCAAGGCTACGGCAACAACGGCAGCGTCTACCAGCTGCTCAACGTGCTGCGCGAGCCGGGCACGTTGGAGGCCCTTACGGCGGCGACCTATCACGGCGAGCCGGCGGCGGGCATCGGCGTCGGCGCAACGTCCGGAGAGGGCAATTCTGAGGCCTTCGCCTTCCAACCCTACCTTGAAGGCGATGACGACGGGGTCGAATGGTTCCCTCTCGAGGAGGCGGAGGTGCAGACGGTCTCCATCGAGGTTGTCGCCCTGGCCGAGGAGGCGCCTGCTATCGCTAGCGCCCGCGGGGAGGGCCTGCAGCTCATCGTGCCCGAGTCTGTGGCGGCTTACCAGAGTTTCGGCAATGATGCCCCCATCTTTTACGGCTACTTCAACTCCGCTGATGGCGACCACGGCGCGCTCGCCGAGGAGCTTGCGACGGCCGGCAGCGCGTACTTCCATGACAAGAGCCCCTACGGGATGGCGTTCTACTCCTTCAACGACTACATCGAGCAGCGCGACTCCAACCAGATGATCGCCACGGTGGTGAACGTGTTCTGCCTGCTGTTCGCGGTGATTCTGGCGCTCATCGCCATGGCCAACGTGTTCAACACGGTGACCAACAGCCTCATCCTGCGCCGCCGTGAGTTCGCCGTCATGAAGTCGGTGGGACTCTCGAACCGGCAGTTCCGCGCCATGGTGGCCGAGGAATGCGTCGCCTGGTGCGTCCGCGGCCTCGTGCCCGGCGTGCTGCTGTCGCTTTTCGTGTCCTTCCTGCTGTGGCAGGTGATCTCCGGATCGATGACGGGGCTGCCCTTCACGCTGCCCTGGAGCTACGTGGCCCTGGCCGCCGCCATGACCGTGGTCGCCGTGGGTGCGTCGGTGGCCTACGGCATGCACCGCTGCCGCGCCGACAACGTGGTAGAGGCCCTGCGCGCCGACGCCGTGTAGGAGGTGCTGCGACATCAAGCAAGGCGGGTGAGGGTGCGCTACGTCCCCCACCCGCCCGAGTAAACTTGGTTTCTGCATCAAGGGGTGCCGAAATGATGCAGATAAGTTGACTACGATGTAGAAAACGTGGCCTAGTCCCCGTTTTCTGCCTTCGCTTTCGCCTTCGGGCTCAGGCCGCCTTTGCGGTAGCCGTAGCGGCCCGAAAGCGCGATCATGAACGTGGCGGCCACCAGGCAGGTGAGCCCGTCGCCCACCGTGACCGAGAGCCAGATGCCGTCGATGCCGAACAGCATCGGCAGCACGATGACCGCCGCCACTTGGAACACGAGCGTGCGCAGAAACGAGATGAGCGCCGAGACGAGCCCGTTGTTGAGCGCCGTGAAGAACGCCGAGGCGTACATGGCGAATCCCATGAACAGAAAGCACAGGGCGTACAGCTTGTAGGCGCTCACGGTGAGCTCCAGCAGGGCCGCGTCGTAGCTGACGAAGATGGCCGATAGGGGTGCGGCGAGCCACTGGCCGAGCAGGAACATGACGATGCTCGCCACGCCGATGATCCCGAGGCTCTTCCACAGAAGCGAGCGCATTTCAGTATGGTTCTGGGCGCCGTACTGGAAGCTCATGAGCGGGGAGGTGCCCACGGAGTAGCCCATGAACACGGCCGAGAAGATCATCACGGTGTACATGATGACGCCGTAGGCCGCCACGCCGTCCTCGCCGATGAAGCGCAGAAGCTGCCAGTTGTATAGGATGCCCACGAGGCTCATGGCGATGTTGGTGACCATTTCCGACGAGCCGTTGGCGCAGGCCTTCCCGATGACGGGCCAGCGCAGATGCGGCCGCACGAAGTACAGGTGCGTCGAGCGCTTGCGGGCGAAGTAGACGAGTGGAATGCCGCCGCCGATGAGTTCACCGATGTTCGTGGCGAGCGCCGCACCGGGAAGCCCCCAGCCGAACACGCCGACGAACAGGAAGTCCAGAAGGATGTTCGCCACGCCGGCCGCCACAATGACCAGAAAGCCGTACTTGGGCTTGCCCGCCGTGACGAAGAAGCTCTGGAAGGCGTACTGCAAGATGAAGAACGGCAGCGAGATCATCATCATGCGGCCGTAAAGCGCGGCGTCATGGTGCATCTGGCTTCCCGGCGTGGCGCCGAGCATGGTGGCCGTGGGCTCCATGAAGAACCAGCCGCCAAGGGAGAGCACCGAGCCCACGACGAAGGCGAAGATGATGAGCAACGAGAAATGGCGCCGCGCTCGGGGCCGGTCGCCCTCGCCCAAGGTCTTGGCCACAAGCGCGCTGCCGCCGGTGCCGATCATCATGCCCACGGAGGCCAAAATCATGACGGCGGGGAAGATCAGGTTCACGGCGGCGAGCGCCGTTTTGCCGGCGTAGTTCGACACGAAGAACCCGTCCACGATGGTGTAGCACGAGGTGAAGATCATCATGGCGATGGTGGGCAGCGTGAACCGTATGAGGGCGCTGGTGGAGAAATGTTTGGACATATCGACTGACATGGGAAACCTTTCGGAGAAAAGAGGGCAGAACGAGCAAGGAAAGCGGGCGTCTCTAGTGGAAGGTGAGAGCCGAGAGGTTTTCGTTCAGCGCGTTGATGTAGCGCTTCATGGCGCTGGTAAGTTGGCGCTGCTCTTCATCGGTGAAGATTGCGACGGCTTCATGCTCGGCGGCCAGTACGGCTTTGATGTGGGCTTCGTACTGCTTTCTCCCGTAACCAGTCAGATAAACGCGTTGAGTGCGGGGCGTGTCTCCTCGCAGCTCGACTACGCCTTTGTCGACCATACGCTTGATAGACGAGTGCACCGTTTGCTTCGAAGAGAATCCGAGCTCACACAGCTGCTTCTGCGTGAGGCCATCTTCGTTGACGAGCGCGTACACGATATCGAAAGCGCAATCAGGGAGTCCCATGCGCCACGCGGTTTGGCGATACAGCTCGTCAGCCTGGCGATAGAAATCATCGATGGCGCGGATTGTCTCCACAATTCGGCTTTTCTCGTCGAGCGCGGTGTTTTCGTTGGATGCGATCTTGTCGGCGTTCATGGGCTTTCTGTACCTCAAAATGCGATTGGTCTGATTTCGGACTAACGAGTTCGCTAGTATAGTCCGAAATCAGACCAAAGCAAGGCCTTCACAAGGTTTCCAAGAGGTTTGGGGGCTAGAACTCGCGCTTCTCGTAGAGCTTGGTGGCGACAAACGCGCTGGCCACGTAGATGAGGGCGACGACGGCCACCAGGGCGGCGGCGAGGAAGAGGTAGTTGCTGCCGGTGTCGAGCCACTGCACAAGGTCGGCGAGCACGCCGGTGGGCTGGATGCCGCTGCCGAAGAAAGCGACGGCGAAGGCGACGACGAGAACCACGATCACCGGAACGATGCGGGCGGCCTTCGTCATCCCAAAGCGCGTGATGACGGGCATTGCTACTGCCATGGCGATGGCGACGACGGACACACCGCCTATCGTGGATCCCACGATCATTTCGGGAGTGTTTTCGGCCGGCGAGAGGCTCTCGGGCAACCATTCCGTCGGCAGAAGTCCCGCCAGGGCTGCAATTCCCAAGCCCAGCACGAGGGCCAGGGCCAAGGATCCTACTATAAGGAGGGCGATGGAGGCATAGCGTCCCAGCACCACCTGGCGGCGCGTGAGGGGCAGCGTGAGACGGAAGCGCTCCCAGTTGTTCTGCTCGTCGTAGGCGGCGAGGCTGAACAGACCCATGAAGGGGACCATGGCGGCAATGGCGGCCGCGGTGTCCACCGCACCCATGGCGTATCCCATGAACAGGGCGATGACGATGCAGATGCCCAGCAGTTGCAGAAGGGCGCTCCGCAGAACGGCGAAGTCGGAAACGATCATGGCTTTCATCGGGATTCTCCCTTCAAAGTGAGGGTCATGTAGTCTTCAATGGTGGCCTTGTCCACGGGGATATCGGGGAAGGCGCGGGCGAAGGCGAAACGGTCGGGGGCGAGCACGTCGCAGCCGTAGTCGTGGCGCAGGATGCGGGCCTCGCCGGGGGCGAAGAAGCCGGCATCCAAGATGGCGGTCACGTCGGCGGCGCGGCAGCGGGCCACGCCGGCCTCGTCGGTGATGGCATCCTTGGGGGCCGTAAACACGATGCGGCCGGCGTCCACGCAGACGACCTCGTCGGCGATCTTTTCCAAGTCGGAGGTGATATGGGTGGACATGAGGATGCCGCGATCGCCCTCGGCCATGAAGTCGCGCAGAAGGTCGAGCACCTCATCGCGGGCGATGGGGTCGAGTCCGGCTGTGGCCTCGTCCAGCACGAGCAGCTCCGGGTTGTGCGAGAGCGCGAAGGCCAGCGTCAGCTTCATGCCCATGCCGCGCGAGAGCTCGCTCACTTTCTTTTTTGGAGCCAGATTGAAGCGGTCGCACAGCGCGGCGAACTGGGCGGCGTCCCATTCGCGGTAGGCTGCCCGCCCGATAGCGCCCACATCGCCCACGCGGCAGGTGTCGGGGAAGGCGCAGGTGTCCAGCACGACGCCGATGCGCGATTTGATGGTGTCCAGCTCGGGGCTGCCGCAGGCGATGGGCTGGCCGAACAGGCGCACGGCACCCTCGTCGGCGGCGATGATCCCCAAGGCCGCCTTGATGGTGGTGGTCTTGCCAGCGCCGTTCGATCCGATGAAGCCGACGACGCAGCCCGGTTCCACGGCCAGGCTCACGCCGGAAAGCTCGAAGTCATCGTAGCGCTTGCCCAGGTTGTCTATTTCCAAAAGGTAAGTCATGTCCGCTCCTCGTTCAGTTTTCTTCCAGCAGCACATCCAGCATGGCGTGCAGATCGGCGGCTTCTATGCCGGCGTTTTCCGCTTCGGCCACGGCGCGGGCGAGGTGTCCCTCCACCTGGCGCAGCCGCTCCTCGCGCAGAAGCTCCAGGTTGCCTCCGGCGACGAAGGAACCCTTGCCCTGCACGGTGTCGATGAAGCCGGCTTCTTCCAGTTCCGCGTAGGCCCGCTTGGTGGTGATGACGCTGATGCGCAAATCGTTCGCCAGGGCGCGGATGGAGGGAAGGGGGTCGCCCTCGTTCACGTCGCCGGCCATGATGGCCGCCTTGATCTGACGCGTGATCTGCTCATAGATGGGCTCGCTGCTTCCGTTTGAAATGATGATGTCCAAGGTGCCTCTTTCGCAGACGGCGTATCGCGAGCCCCGGCAGCGCTCGTCTTCGCGACGAGCGCCCAAGGTGCGGCGATGTGCCGTCCTAGTTTCGGCCCTTACCGCCCCAGCGTCCCGGGCGCGGCAAGGGCGTGAATAGTGTATATACCCTACATGCACAGTATATACACACCTATACACAGCCGTCAAGGCCGTCGGAAAAGATTTCCGTCGGTTGCGGTACAGATTTTTGAGTTGTTAGACATGAGAAGAGAGATGCAGAGCGCGACAGGAAGTTTAGTGTTTGGTTAGAATAATTGCGAACTGGTGTTTTACGACGAAGTGGTTTTACGGCATGATGAATCCTGACAGTGTTTTGCAGGCGCATGCCTAACAACTCGAAAATCTTGTCTTCGTGCGCGAGCTTTCTTGTCTGAATGGGGGAATTGCAGGCTCGGGGTCGGCTCGGATCTGTCGGGAGATGGAAAGTGCGCTGCCTCGTCGCAACGGTTCGTTGAATCACTTCGAACCCTGCGCATTGCCGCACGCTTTCAACTTGACAAAGCGGTGCGTCCCCGCCAAAATGGGGCTACTGTTCCGCCGGGGCCTTTGGCAAGCGCCGGCACGAGAGAGGATTCGGTGCATGAAGAACTAACGATGCCCTTTCGGGCGCCCCCTATCGGTATGACTCTACGGCCATGCTCGCGGGTGCCGCATCGTTAGCTCTGTTTTCCCCTGCGCACCGGCGCATGGCCTCCTTGCAAGGAGGTTCCCATGCAGTTATCGCTTCAGCATCTTACCTACACCTATCCTTCGTGCGCCGATCCCGTGCTGCGCGACGCGTCGGCCACGCTGCCCTGCGGTTGGACGGGGCTTGTGGGCGACAACGGCTGCGGCAAGTCGACCCTCGCCCGTGTCGCCTGCGGGCGGCTTGCCCCCGATAGCGGTGCGGTGGCGCCGCGCCTGTTCAGCATCTACTGCGAGCAGGATGCGACCGCCGCGCCCGATTCCCTGCACGACTTCGCCGTCGCCTACGACCGCGATGCGGTGGCCCTGCGGCGCGATTTGGGCGTGGAAGAGGATTGGCCGTGGCGTTACGAAACTCTGTCCTGCGGCCAGCAGAAGCGCCTGCAGGTTGCCTGCGCGCTCTGGCAGCGTCCCGACATGCTCGTTATGGACGAGCCCACCAATCACGTCGATGTCCCCACCCGCGAGGCCGTTACGGCAGCTCTTGCGCGCTTCAAGGGCGTGGGCCTGCTGATCTCCCATGACCGCGCCCTGCTGGATGCGCTGTGTTCCCAGTGCTTGTTCATGGCGGCCGGTCAGGTGACGGCGCGGCCCGGCGGCTACAGCCAGGGGCGCGGGCAGGAGCAGCTCGAGCGGGAAACGGCCGTCCGCCAGCGCGATCAGGCGAAGCGCGAGAGAAAGCGCCTCGCGGGGGAGGCCCAGCGTCGCCGGGAAGAGGCCTCGCGGGCGGCCGGTATGCGCAGCTGCCGCAACCTCGACCCGAAGGATCATAGCGGGAAGGCGCGCGTCAAGCTGGCCGTCTACACGGGAAAGGACGGCGTGGCCGGCAAGCTGAGTTCTCGCATGGAGGGGCGCTTAGCTCGTGCCGAGGAAACGTTGGCGTCGGTTAAGGTGGAAAAGCGCTACGACGGTGACTTATGGATGCGCGCCGAGCCGAGCGCGCGCAAGGTTCTCCACCGGCAGCCAGAGCTGGTGCTGGCCCTGGGAGAGCGTCGGCTTCTTGTGCCCCCGCTTTCCATTGGGAATACCGACCACATCGCCCTGACCGGCCCCAACGGCGCCGGCAAGAGCACCTTGGTGGGAGAGGTGGTGCGGCGGCTCGATCCGTCCGTGCGGGCGCTCGCCATTCCGCAGGAGCCCACCGCCGAGCAGTGCCGCGGCGCGCTTTCTCGGCTGGCGGCGCTCGATTCGCGCAGTCGCGGGCGGGTGCTGGCGGTGGCCGCGGCGCTCAACTCCGATCCCGATCGCTTGGTGGAAGGCGATCGGACGAGCCCGGGCGAGATGCGCAAGCTCATGCTCGGCCTCGGGATGCTCGACGCTCCGGAGCTCATCATCATGGACGAGCCTTCCAACTACCTGGACCTTCATTCCGTCGAGGCCCTGGAGCGCCTTCTGGCCGCCTTTCCCGGCGCCTTGCTCCTCGTGTCCCACGATGCCGCCCTGCTTGCGGCGACGACGTCGATGTGTTGGGAGATTTCCGAGTCTTCTTCGGGAACCTCGGTCCTGACGGTAGGCTGGCGGTAGGGCGGCCGGGACGCGAACCCCGGAGAGTTGCGTCGCGCCGGAAGCCGCGAGGTGCGGGCGAGCTCTCTCGCTCCTCGCTGGCTTCGCCCCTTCTTTTCCGTTGACAGGGCGGTGCGGTTTCGCCATACTTTACCGTGGGTTTGGGGATGGAATCCAAGGAGGAAACCGTGGATAACATCCTAGGTTTATTTGAGAAACTGGAAAGTCAGTCGCTGGCGGTGCAGCCGAGCCGGTGCGTGGTGGTGCGCAATCGCAACGCTTCCTGCCGTCGCTGCGCCGAGGCGTGTCCGACGGGTGCCATTCTCGTGGAAGGCAACGACTTGGCCGTGGCCCCCGAACGCTGCATCGGTTGCGGCACCTGCGCTACCGTGTGCCCGACGGCGGCGCTGGAATCGAAGAAGCCCGACGACAAGGAGCTTTTGCGCGCGGCTGTGGCGGCCATGCAGGCCAACGACGGCGCGGCGGTCATCATGGATGCGGCCATGCAGGCGGCGGCCGAGGGCAAGTACGACCCGGCGAAGGTGGCCGTGGTGAAGAGCCTGGGCCGGGTGGACGAGAGCTTCATTGCCGTGCTCGTCGCCGGTGGGGCGACGTCTGTCGCGCTGGTGGCCGGGCCTGCGGAAGGGAAGACGGCAGAGGGCAATGCCGAGGAGGCGGAGGCCGCGGAGACCGCCGGGACGGTGGGCGCTGCGCCTGACCGCGCGGCCCAACTGGTGCGCGACACCGCCGCGCTGCTGCTGGAAACTTGGGGCAGCGACGTGTCGGTGAAGCTCACGACCAAGCTGCCGCGCTCGGTGCGCCTCGCCGAACCCGCCGAGTTCGACACGGGCCGCCGCGGGTTCTTCTCATCCATGCGCGACGAGGCGCGCGCCGCGGCTGCCATCACCGCCGAGCACGTGGTGCGCGAGAAGCTGGGCGCCGATGAACCGGAAGAGCCCAAGTTCGCAAAAGTGACCGAGGACGGCACGCTGCCCCACTTCCTGCCCGAGAGACGCGGACGGCTGCTTCTGGCCCTCAGCAACCTGGGCGAACTCGAGGACATCATGATCGATACGCGTCTGTTCGGCCACGTCATCATCGATCCGGAGAAATGCACCTCCTGCCAGATGTGCGCCACCTTCTGCCCCACCGAGGCCATTCGCAAGTTCGGCGACGCCGCCACCGCCGCCGAGACCGGCAAGCCCTTCGGCATCGACCACTACACGGGCCGCTGCGTGCAGTGCCATTGCTGCGAGGACATCTGCCCGACGAACGCGCTGACCCTTTCGACCGACGTGTTCGCCACGGACGTGACCAAGCGCGGCCGCTCCGAGCGCATCGAGATGTGTCCCCGCAAGCACAAGGTGAACGACCCGAAGTCCATCGTGAACGCCATGAGCGACCTCCTCGGCGTCCCCAACGTCTACGAACGGTAGGAGGAGCGCCCTGTGAAAACTCTGAATACGATTCTAAATTTTCACAGGCCATTAAAGGCACCCCAAGCACCTCCTCTGATCTTCTTCAAGTTCACAGAAGGGGGCTGCCATCGGCTCGACTTGCTGGTGACAAAAAAAGGGGGGCCTCTCGTGCGCGACGAGGCCCTTTTCTGTCACGGGGCGCGCATGAGGAGGGCGCAGCTGAAATAAGGTGCTCGAAGGATCTCGCTTATTTCAAAAACTCTGGACTTATTGAAATATGGGGCTCTCAAAGTGGAGGTCGCCAGCAATGCCGGGGCCGCGCTTTGTGGCTTTGCGCTGGAGCATCTTAGAGAGTAGGTAAAACTCTCGGAGTAAGACGAAAAGCCCCCGGAGGGGGAGGTTCGCGCTCCCCAGATCCCTTGCAGCGCGAACCTCCCCTGACGGGGGCTTTCTGATGAGTGTCGGCCTAGGCAGGAGCTTTCGGGCGATCCTGCTGGTAACTCGTCGGCTTCGACAAGGGCCTTCCCGATGGGTGCCGGCCCCAGCGGGCGAATGAAGGCCGGGGCCGGCGTGTGCGGCGAGGGCGGCCGTCCCGACGCGAGGGGTGCGTGAGGGGGAGGGAGCGGGGCGGCCGTGTCGCCTCTTCGGAGTGGTTTAGGATGAGGGTGCTGCGGCTGCGGTTTCGGCAGCTTCGGCGGTGCAGGTTTCTGCACCAGGGTCGATGTCGGCCAGGTAGATGCTCGGCGCGGTAACGGCGATGCGCTCGCCGCGGCGAAGCTTCACGCGGCCGATTTCCAGCTTCAGGGTCTCGGCCTCTACGAGCCCGATGGAAGTGAACCAGCTGGCCGCCAGGCGCTGCGTCGCCTTGCCTGCGGCGGCGTAGAGGCGTCGCGTGTCGGTAGCACGGACGAGCTTCTGCTTGTCCGGGGTGGTCACGGTGGCGTCGAAGAAGTCGCGCGCGGGGAAGAAGCCGTTCGTGAAGCCGGCGAGCACCAGCATGGCAGGTGCGCGGCCCGTCAGGTGCGCGCTGTCGCCGACAAGTACGCGGCCTTCCGAGTTCTCGAAAATGGGGGCGTTCATACGGCGCCTGGCTCGGGCAATAAGGGCACGGGCGCCGCTCGGCGCAGCGGTGCCTGTTTCTGACGAGGTTGGCGCGATGGCGTTTGACGGTGCGGGTACGGGCGCGTTCGCATCGGAAGAGGTGTCGGAAGCGGATGCGACGGGCTCGGCTTCGGGGGCGGTGAGGGCGCGGACAAGCTGTATCGCGCGCTCGCCGTTTTCGCCGGTCAGATTAAGAGCGGAGGCGAGGGTGCAGATCAACGTGTCGCCTTCCAAACCCTGAGCTTGCTCGATGAGGGTGCGGCCCGTGCAGTAGGCGTCCAGGACGCGGCCGATGCCGGTGCCCGGGAATCCCTCTTCGGGCGCGGCGGCTGCCACCTCGTCGAGCATCGCGACGAGGCCCTTTCCCTGCTCGTCGGCCTCGGCGCGCAGGTCAGCGAATACCGCGCTGTTGGCTAGATAGTCGCCGAAACCGCACCAGGCGCGCCACGCCAGGGCGTCATGCGCGTTGGCGACCAGTGCGAGGGCCGTCAGCAGGCGTGCGGCGGCGCAGCGGTCAAGGTCGCGGTAGTCGCCTGCGGCCACACGCCCTCGGACGGGGGTTGCCGCCGCAATGCCGCGGGTCTCAAGCACGCGGGAAATGCGGCGCTCCCAGGCCGGATGGAAGGCGAGCACGTAAATCGAAGAGGGGTCGGCTCCCGCTTCCAGCGCGGCCTGCATGGCACCGGCTACGGCGTCCATCTCGGCTGTCGGATCGGCAGCTTTGAGGGCCGAGAACGAGGCAGCGGCCGCTGCGCGGTCGGGGACGGTCGGCGCGGCCGTCGTGCCCGATGTCGCGGATGAAGTACTTTGGGTGGGCGAAGGGGCGTCGCTTTCCGCCCCCGCATCGCCCAAGGGTGCCGCGCCCGCATCCAGCGATGTGCGCAGGCGGCTCGCGGCCCACGCGGCTGCCGCGCATGCGTGGCTCTCGTTCAGCACGACGCGTTCGCAATCCTCGTTGGCCTGGGCGAATTCGCCGATGCCCTCGCCGTAGGGGTAGCTGTCGAAGACCTCTACCACGGCCGTGGGATCGGCAGCCACGGTGACGGAATCGCGGGCGAGCAGGTTCGCTAAATGCTGGGAAGCGCGGGAGTGCATCTGGTAGTCGTCTACGAGCACGTGGGTTCGCTGCGCGCTAGCCAGCACTTCGGGGCATGCGAGCAAAAAGCGCACGGCCATCGCCGCCGCTTCCGGTTCCAGGATGCCGCCGGTGAAACGTAGCACGTCCTTCAGAAGCGCGTGGGTGTCGGCCTCCTCGCCGGGAATGAGCCAGCGGTCATCATCGTCGGCGCCGCCGGCCAGCTCCGTCCAGTTGCGGTAGAAGAACTTGAGCATCTCGCGCAACCGCCGCTGCTTCAGGCCGCTCGTTTTCATGTCCTCCATGATGAAGCCGAGCTCTAAGGGCGTGACGAGGCGCCCGGCGCGCCCGCTGAAGGCGCGGCCCTCCTCGCTGGCGAGCAGCCCTAAGGCCACCTCGCGGGCGCAAGTGACCTCAATCGCGGCCCCGCGTTCGCCGGCGGCCTCGGTCAGGCGCGCGCCGAGGACGCGGGCTGCATCCGGCGTGGCGGCCAGCACGAGCATGTCCTCCGGCGCCGCGCCATCTTCCAAAAACGTCGCCACACGCGCGATGAGCGCGGCGGTCTTCCCGCAGCCGACGCCGCCTTCAATAAGCGCGGCGGTCGGGGTAGGGGCAAGTTCCAACGTCATAGTCTTCCTCTCTTCCGCAAAGGGGCTCGTTCCACGTGTCTTTCCCCGTCAGCCGGCCCCGGGCGGCGAGCTGACGGGGAAAGACCGCGCAGGGCGATCTTTCCAGGGCGCGGTGTCGCGGAAATGCGCCCCGCTCGCGTCGCAGGAGGGGTGACGACGCGAGCGCGCTTGCACACTAGGCTGCTGGCACGGTCTCGTCATCCTCCACGACGACGGTGGACGGTGCCGCTTTCTTCGGCAGAAACGGCATAGTGATGGCCTGGGTGGGACAGGCCTCCACGCAGGCGCGGCACTTGGTGCATTCCGAGAAGCTCATGCCGGCCTCGGGGTGCCGCACGTTGATGCCCTGGGGGCACACGGCGGCGCACACCTCGCAGGAAGTGCCCTGGGCGCTCTCGCGGCATTTCGCGTTGTCGATGGCGGGCACGAAGGTGCGGTTCGCCTTGCCGATGAGGCTCATGAGAGCGCTGATGGGGCAGAACTTGCTGCACCACTTGCGGAAAAACACCACCTCGGCGAGCAGCAGCGCCGGCACGAGGATGACGCCCCAGGCCACGTCGCCGAAGGCGAACAGGCGCATGACCAGCACGATGGTGGCGAAGGTAAGGCCGATGGGGCAGATGAGACAGAACACGGGGAAGCCGAACACGGCCGCCGAGAGCAGCGAGCCGCCCAGGATGACGTGGCGGGAATCGAGGGTCGCCCGCTTCTCGGCGCAGGAGGAGCAGTTGTGACTGCAACCAGAGAGGGCCGCCTGCTCGTCGGCGGTAAGGGGCGCGGACGCGTCGGCGGCCTTCGACCCCTTCGCGGCTTTCACCAGGGGGTTATCCTCGGCGGGCAAGACGCCGGTGCCGGTCATGTCGGTGTTCGACGTCTTCTTCGAGAAGATGCCGCGGATCTTCGACACCACGGGCACGGGGCACACCCAGCCGCAGAAGGCGCGGGCGAACAGCAGGATGAGGGCGAGCGCGATGACGACCGAGATGACCGCGCGGGGGAGCAGGGTCTTCGTGGCGATCATCGTCGCGAGCGCGCCCAGGGGGCACAGAAGCGAGATGTCCTGCCAGCCGATGGCCGACAGCGTGCCCACGCCCACATGGGTGGCAAAGCCCACGCCGATGACGCCGATGACGGCGAGGGGAATGATGGTGCGGAGTCGCTTGGCATTCACGAGGGCACCTCCTTTACGACTCGAGGGGACGGACGATGATGGCACGCTCGGTGGCGCCGGCGGAGATGGAGCCGTTCTGCAGCGACACGCAGACGCTCTCGCAGGCCCCGCAGCCGTTGCAGGCGTCGGCGATCACGTAGGGTCGGTTGTTCTCGTCAAGCTCCATGGCCTCGAACTGGCAGGCGTCGTAGCAGAAGCGACAGCCGATGAGGCGGTAGGCCAGGCACAGGTCCTGGTTGAGTTCCGCCACGCCGAGCACGCCGGTCTCGGGGGTCGAGCCGACTTTGAGCGCCTCGGTGGGGCACGACGCCACGCACAGAGGCTCGCCACCGTTCTCCTCGGTGCACCAATCGCACCAGTTCGCGTCGAAGTTCATGACCGGCGTGCGCGTGTTCAGGATGCCGTCCTCCAAATGGGCCGGGGCGATAACGCCGCGCGGACACACCTCGTAGCACTTCTCGCAGCGGATGCAGGCCGAGACGAGCGCCGCCTCATCCTGGCCTCCGGGCGGGCGCACGAGTGGCGCGCTGCCGGCGTAGCGCACCGCGCCCAGGCCCAGAAGCGCCGCCGTGCCGCCAAGCCCCACGCACAGCGCGCGGCGCGTGATGACGGGGCGCCCCTCCTTCTTCGGGGCCGCCGTGTTTTCAGTGTCTGCCATGGTTTCCTCTTCCTCTCTCATTCGCCCTCGTCGTCATGGATGGTCGGTGTCGACCCTCGTTGGATGTTGTCTTTCGGCTGCGTGGCTATTCGCCCTCGGTTTCAAAAATCTCGTCGAAGAACTCCTCTTCCACCTGCAGAAAGCCGTCGGTGAGGCTGGCGAGCCCCTGGTAGAGGCCGCACTGCGCGAAGCGGCGCAGATCGGCGGTCATGAGCGGTGCCCAGCTTGCCAAATGATCCTCCAGGAAGTTGCGCTGGGTGGAAAGCAGACGCTCCACCTCCGCCTCGTCGCCGGTCTCGGCCGCCGCCACGATGCGGTCGCCGAGCACGGCCATGAACTCCAGTTCCAGCGCGATGTGATCCTCGGATTCCTTCCAGCTGGGCAGCTTGTCCAGGCCCTCGCTGCGGTAGACCGCCAGCACCTCGTCGCGGGCCTCCTGCATCATGAGGCGCTTGGGGCTCGTGTACACCGACTCGAAGGGGTAGGCGGCCGAGTAGGCATCGACGCCGTGGCCGATGAAGGCGCGCACGTAGTCGACGGCCAGATCGGTGACGGCGTGGGCGTCGGCGCCGGACAGGTAGGTGGCGATGGCGCGGTAGCCGGCATCCACGGCGGTATTGCCCGTGGCGGCGGGGAAGCGCATGGCCTTCAGCTCGGCCAAAAACTCCTCGTCCACCTCCACGCGATACAGGCGAGCGAGCAGGCGGTAGACGGCAGAGCGCTGGGCCGTGAGCTCGGCGAGTGCGGCCAGGTCGGTCGCCTCTTCGGCGGCGGGGGTTGCTGCGGCGGCAGTGGTTATGGTGTCGGTTTCGGTCATGGGAATCTCCTCTGTTCTCGAAGGGGCGTACGCGACCGCCCTCTGGTTACCGGAAGGGAAGCGGTGGAAGGCGCCGCGCTACTGGGCGTCGTGAGCGGCCTTATCGGCCTGCGCCTCGGGCTCGGGCGCGGCTTGGGCCGCTACGAGGTCGGCCACGATGCGCTGTCCCGCACGGCCGACCTCGGTAATGCGCCAGCTCTTGTCGCGCCATTCCACGGCATCGCATTTCTCCAACTTGTCGATGAAGTGGGGCGCGTACAGACGAGGGCTCTTCAGCAGTTCGTCGTTGTCCACGGCCTCGTTGATGGTCGGCATCGAGGCGCCGCTCTCCTGGGCGGTAAGGCCGAGAATGCGCTCGTAGATCGTGGCGTACTTCGCGTCCTCGGCAAGTAGGTTGGTCAGGCGGTCGAGGGGCTTGTCGGCCTCCGCGTACGCCGCGCCGTCCGCAGTGGCAAGCCAGCAGACCTCCGGCGCCTCGCCGGCCTCGTAGTAGGACACGCCGTCGACTTCCACGAGCGCCGGCTCCGGGTCGCCCTCGGGGTACGGCTCGCCGTCGGCGGTCACGCGGGCGAGGGCCCCGGCGCGCTCGAGCAAGTTCGCGAGCGAAGCGGGGGAGTACACGGAGAAGTTGTCTGTCTGCAGGCGATCCACCTCGGCATCCAGGGCGTCGGTGGTCTGCGGCGCGGCGCAGAACGTGATCATGCCGAGCAGCGTGCGACGGCGCGGCGCCATAGCGCTGAACAGGTCGGCGATGCGCTCGGGGGCCGGGCGCGTATCCACGACGGGCGCCGGGACGTCGGTGTGGGGGGTGCCCAGATAGCCTTCGGTTACCTCCTCAGCATCTTCTTCGACATCATCATCGAAGGCACCGAGGGGGTCGAAACCCATGGAATCGTCTAATGCGAGATCGAGGAACGAGGAAGTGTCTTTCATGTCATCCGCCCTTTGAACAAATGCTTGCAGTCTCTCCTCTCGCGCACAGCGAGAGATGAACCTCGCCCCCGAGGTTCGACTTTTGCAAACATTGTCCGTCCGAGAATTCGGGCGGTATCCCCACAGCGCATAGTAGCCGAGGGCTGTTGGATTCGTCAAGGGGGGGGGAATTCCCCTGCGCCATCAGTCTGCCTGGCAAAAAGCCGCGTCGGGCTGCGGGTTTTTGCTCCGAATCCGCAGCCCGACGCGGCTTTCTGCCAGAGTATCCGCAGCCCGACCAGGGAAAATGTCGTGAAGTCCATGGATGCCGGGAGAACCCCGACCGGATGCGGCCCTACTCCCTTATGACGCCTTCGATGACGTCGAGCATCTCCTGTTTGGAATGGACGTCCATCTTTTGGTAGATGTGACGCAAATGGGTGCTCACGGTTCCCTTCGAGATGAACAGCTCTTCCTGAATACGGGCGGCCGAGCGGCCCTTGGCGAACAGGATCATCACCTCGGTCTCCTTCGGCGAGAGCTCGAAGGCGGCGGCCACTTCCAGGCAGCGGTCCTGGAAGCGCGGGCGCGGCGTTGCTAACGGCGTTGACGATTTTGGTGCTTGGAGCTCGGCGGCAGCATTCTTTGAAGAAGCCCTGTCGACTTGCGTCACGGTTCCCGAAAAATTCTCGCTCGACGGATCCTCCGGCTCTTCGGTCAGTGCGATGAGGTCGCTCTCGCGGAACACGAACAAAAACGACAGCAGCACCGCCATGGTGGCGACAAGGGCGATGAAGCTCAGGAACTGCGGCGAGAAGGGGGCGAACCGATCCACAGCGTTCCCCGCGACGGCACCGAGCAGCACGCCGAGCGTGACCATGCCCCAACCGATGCCGAATACGCGGGTGGAGGACAATCGGTAGTTAGCAGATATTTCTGCTAGCAACATCCATATGAGCACATTAAAGGTGCCGTAACCCGTCAGAGCCAGCACGCTCTCGATGTCCTGGGCGCCGGTGAAGATGGGCAACAGCATGAAGAAGAAGGCCATGACGACGATGGCTGCCTTGTAGATAGTACGGGTGCTCTGCTCAGAGCCCAAAAGGGCGGCGCCGTAGACAATGAGCATGGTGATGAGACCAGCACCGGCTAGCGGCCATTGCAAGAGTAAATGGATGCTCAGATTGTTCGAGGAAAGGAACGCTGCGCGCACCATGCCGTCGGCAATGCCCACCAGGCAGGCGCACAAGCCGATGCGCCAGGCGAAGGACTTCAGATCGAACTCGATGGGGCGCACGGTTGGTTGGCGCTTGCGTGACCAGGCGTGTTGCTGCACGAAGAGAATCCATCCAGAGACCACGGGCAAAAGAGCGCAGAGCACGCAGCTGGTGACGGGCGGGAGCATAGCGGTGAGGGAATAGGCAACAGCGGCGAGAAAGAAGGCCAAGGGCACTTCGAAGGTGGTACGGCCTGGTGGTTCGTTGCGGTACAGCTCGCCATAGCCCAAGTCGATGATCCCGGAGCCGAGGCCCGTGGTTATCGCCCCTATGATTCCGCAGACGTCGCCTATCATGCCCTCGGCACCCGAGGAGGCCAAAAGGACAGTGCCCACGCCGGTGAGCGTTGGTCCGGCGGCGCGGGCTGTCGGATGCAGCATGAGTTTCACGAAACGATCGCCGGTGAGAGCGCTTCCGAACAGCGCAATGCATAGAGCGCCCGAGGAAACGAGAAAGAACGCTGGTCGGATCGCCTCGCCGCTCCAAGTCATGAAGCTGGCGGCAGCGCCGACGAACATGAGGTACACCCAGGCCCGAATGAGCGCGAAGCCGAATACTCTATCGAGGCCTAGCGGGTGCCCTCCTGTTTCAGCACGATAGGCGAGCAGGTTCTCTTTGATATTGCAGAAATTCATGCGACCCCCTCGGCGCGGCGGGTGACGCGGCCCTGACGAGACAGCGGATCGCGCCCTGGTCTCCTCGTCGGTCGATGAGGAGAACCCCTGTTGACGAAAGAAATTATACGGCGAAACAAGATTGCCCCATCTCACTTTTTAAATGATATGCAAGGCGATGAACTGGGAAAACTTAAAAATAATGGCAAATATATGATGTGGTACTAGCCTTCTTTTGACAAGATGTGGGCGCTGAGAGCCTCGAGGCGGGGCTCCGAGGAGAATAGGAAAAGGAGGAGAGATGGGCAAGCTCAATCTGAGCCGGCGCACCTTCGCCAAGCTCACCGCAGCCACGGCTGCTACGGCCGTTGTCGGCTGCGCGGTGCCCGGTGCCGCCCTGGCCGAGGACGCCGAGGCGCCCAGCCGCGGAAGCGAGATCAAGCGCGTCCGCACCTGCTGTCGCGGTTGCGGCAAGATGGAGTGCGGCGTGTGGGTCACCGTGGAGAACGGTCGTGCGATCAAAAGCGAGGGCGACCAGTCGTCGTTCCAATCGTCGGGCAATCACTGCGGCAAGGGCCAGGCGTCCATTCAGGCGGCCTACCATCCCGATCGTATCTATCATCCGCTGAAGCGAACGAACCCCAAGGGCGAAGACCCCGGCTGGGTGCGCATCACGTGGGACGAGGCCATGGACACCATCGGTGAGAAGTTCACGGAGATCATCGATCAGTACGGCGGCCAGTCCATATTCAACATGTGCGGTACGTCTCGCCAGTGGGTTTACGGCCCCTACTGTTTCTACAAGTGGCTGTTCGATACTCCCAACGCCCATGTGGCTTCGGAAATCTGCAAGGGGCCGCGCCGCCTCATGGGCTCCATCACCTCGGTGGACGGCGCTCCGTGGATGGCGTTGCGTGACGGCCCGCGGGTCTATGTTCAGTGGGGTACCGCGCCGGAGAACTCGAACTACGACGACAGCTGCCGTAACTTGGTCGACCAGATGAACAATGCCGATGTGCACATCTGCATCGACCCGCGTCTGTCCGGCTCTGGCAAAGAGGCCGATTACTGGCTGAACCTGCGCCCCGGCACCGACGGTGCGCTGGCCCTGTGCTGGCAGCACATTATCCTGAAGCACGATCTTGTGGACTGGGAATTCGTCAAGCGCTGGTCGAATGCATCTTTCCTTGTGGTGGAGGATATGGAGCCTACGGGTGGGCGCTATTACGAGCTGTTCACTCCCATGGTGGGCTCGACGGCCGATTCGCCAGCACCCCCGGCCGATGTGGTGGGTACCAAGCTGAAGACGCGCCTTCTGAAGGAGAGCGATGTCGTCGAGGGAGGCAGCCCCCGCAAGTTCTATGCTTGGAACAAGAACGCCAACGGCGGTCAGGGTGGCCTGGTGCTGTGGGACGTGGACACGACCCAATGGGAGGGCTGCAACCACGTGGCTCCCACCCGCGATCAGATGGAGGTCATGTACGCCGGCACTTCCCAGGAGGGATACCTGCCTCCCATCTCCTATAACGAGCTGGTGGAAGCCGGTATCGATCTGGACATGCACGACTCCCATGAGGTGACCCTGGCCGACGGCAGCAAGCACACGGCCCGTCCCGTGTGGTCCTATCTCGAGGAATCCGTGGCCGACTGCACCCCCGAGTGGTGCGCGGAGATCACTGGCCTCGATCCGGCGCTCGTAGAGGAGGCTTGCGTGGTGTGGGCCACCCGTCCCGAGGGACAGACCTACGGCAACGGTGGCATCCACCTGCAGCTCGCCCCCGACCAGATCGGCAACTGCACGCAGTCGGTGCGCGCCATCCTGCACCTCATGTACATGACCGGGAACTTCGACGGGCCTGCCGGCAACCGCGGTCTTACGCGCTCGCCCCTCGACGAGCAAGCCACGGGCGTTCCCGGCTCCAACATGCCCCAAGAGGTGAAGGCGCAGCTCATCTCGCTGGGCGTCATCCCCGTGGAGGGTGTCGAGCCGGATCCCATGAACGTGCCCGACCGCATCGAGACCTTGAGCAACATGGTCAGCGCCGACCGCTTCCCGCTTCTGGCCTACTACAACGAGTGGTCCGATGCCACCCGCATCTGGAACGCCTGCATCGAGGGAGACCCCTACCCGCTGAAGGGCGGCATCAACGAGTCCGGCTCGTTCATGAACATGTCCAACGCGAACCTGGCCTGGGAGGCTCTCTCTAAGCTGGATTTCTGGGTGGACATCAACATGTTCCATCACCCCGGCACCGAGATGGCCGACATCATCCTGCCCTGCCAGCATTGGCTCGAGCTGAACAACATCCGCGTGTCCCAGGGCGCCTCGGGCGGCATCGGACTCACCCAGCGCGCCATCGAGCCGCCGGCGGACACCAAGTTCGACTACGACATCAACCGTCTCCTTTTCGAAACCATGGAACGCCACGGCAGCCCGAACGGTACCTGGACCAACATCGCCGGCGACGGGCCGGGCGCCTATCATCATGATGATCGCCTGGAAGACTGGTTCCAGAACAATTCGAAGACCAACCCCAAGGTGAAGTGGGAGCACTGGGAGGACTTCCGTCAGGATTTCCAGGAGAACGGCTGGATCAACGCCAAGGAGATCGAGCCCGACCGCTGGGGCACCTATCGTCGCTTTGAAACCGGTTGGATGCGCATGGGCAAGGACGCTTGTACCGGCAAGCTTTTCACCTGCGATGAAAAGGGCGAGCCGATCAACAACTTCGGCTGCCCCACGCCGACGGCCCTCGTCGAGTTTTGGCCGCTGCTCTTCGAGAACTACTGCGTTGACCGCGCTAACGAGATCGAGCCGGGTCGCTACGACCTGCTCCATGAGATGATGCCGCACTTCGACGAGCCGGCAAGCGGTCCGGGCGGCGGTCAGGTTGACCTGGAGGAGTACCCGATCATTCTCACTACCGGGCGTCGCATTCCCGTGTACTTCCATTCCGAGCATCGCCAGCTGCCCTGGTGCCGCGAGCTGTGGCCGGCGCCGCGCCTGGAGATGAACCCCGCCGACGCCGAGAAGTTGGGGCTCAAGCAGGGCGACTGGGCCTGGATCGAGACCGAGTGGGGCAAGGTACGCCAGTGCGTCGATCTGTACCACGGCATCGCGCCCGGCTGGGCCAACGCCGAACACGCCTGGTGGTTCCCGGAGCTGCCGGCACCGACCCATGGATTCACACTCTCGAACATCGAGTGCATTTGGGATCCCTATGGGCAAGATACCCATATCAGCTCGCACCACATGCGCGGCGTGCCGGTGAAGATCTACAAGGCCACGCCCGAGAACTGCCCCGACGGCAAGGTCATCCCCT
>ENA-OUPA01000201-OUPA01000201.1-human-gut-metagenome-genome-assembly--contig:-NODE-201-length-46429-cov-12.5728_pt1 | contig 46429 bp, 40 predicted proteins | sample MGYA00237939_ERZ548770 | MGnify/ENA primary metagenome ERZ548770 (study PRJEB26490, sample SAMN05356877) | human gut metagenome | biome: terrestrial biome; feature: human-associated habitat; material...
CACCGAAACACTGCCGATATGCGCGGCGTCCCCGCCCGTCACGGTGACAAGCAGGTCTTTCCCTCGCCATGTAAGCCATGCCTCGATCGTCCTGCCGAGCACTTCTTTTTTTATTGTGTTGTTCATAAGATTTCCTCCGCCGCACGGCCGCATACGCATAGAGACTCTCTGCAAGATCAACGACCGGCCTTTTCAAATCATTTGCATACATTTTTAATACAACCTGTCCATATGTAGTCAGCCGTCATAAATTCAGGTTTTGACAGATTGTATCATGTGCGCACCGGGTATTCAAGCGATCAACAGACAAAATGGCTGCCGCATTCCGCATCGCGCATCCGACCGGCAAAATCATGTTGTAAAGATTTACCGCCTCGTATCCTTGCTCACTTTCCTGTTGACATTGTGTTCGTATCTTGTTAAACTGCTTTTTGCGCCTTTTCGCGCAAAACGAACAACAAAAAGGAAAGAAAAAAGAATGAAACTTGTCAAAGCGTACAACAGCGTCAGCCTCGTGCTGCGCATTGTCATCGGCATGGTCATCGGCGCGGCGCTCGCCCTGCTGATCCCCAACGCCGCCGTGACCGCGCCCGGCATCGGCATTCTCGGCACCCTGTTTGTCGGTGCCCTGAAGGCGATCGCCCCGCTGCTGGTCTTTGTCCTCATCATCAGCGCTCTGGCCCAGTCCAAGGAGAAGCTGGGCAAGCAGTTCGGCACCGTCATCGTGCTGTACCTTGTCTCTACGTTCCTGGCGGCCGTCATCGCCGTGATCGCAAGCTACCTGTTCCCCGTGACCATCACGCTGACTGAGGCCGTCTCCGACAGCGCGCCCGAGAGCTTCGCCGCTATCTTCACCGGCCTGCTCAACAACATTGTCTCCAACCCCATCGGCTCAATCGTCTCGGCCAACTATCTCGGCGTTCTGTTCTGGGCTATCGTGCTCGGCTTCGCGTTCAAGGGCGCGTCCGACACGACCAAGAAGTTCCTCGCCGACGCCTCCGAGGCCGTCACCAAGGCAGTGCGCTTCGTCATCAACCTCGCCCCGTTCGGCATCCTGGGTCTCGTGTTCTCCGCCGTGTCCACCAGCGGCCTTGCCATCTTTACCGAGTACGGCAAGCTCCTGCTCATCCTCGTCGGCTGCATGCTCTTTGCCGCCCTCGTCGTCAACCCCATCATGACGTTCATCGTCATCCGCAAAAATCCCTATCCGCTGGTGTTCAAGTGCCTGAAGGAGAGCGGCGTCACTGCATTCTTCACCCGCTCGTCCGCCGCGAACATCCCCGTAAACATGTCCCTGTGCGAGAGCCTCGGCCTGGATAAGGAGTTCTACTCCGTGTCCATCCCCCTCGGTGCGACCATCAACATGGCGGGCGCAGCCGTCACCATCACCGTCATGACGCTCGCCGCGGTGCACACGCTCGACATCACCGTGCAGCTGCCCGTCGCGATCATTCTGTCCGTCATGGCCGCGCTCGGCGCGTGCGGCGCGTCCGGCGTTGCGGGCGGCTCGCTGCTGCTCATCCCCATGGCCTGCTCCCTGTTCGGCATCTCCAACGATGTTGCCATGCAGGTCGTCGGCGTCGGCTTCATCATCGGCGTCATTCAGGACTCCGTTGAGACCGCCATCAACTCCTCGTCCGATGCGCTGTTCACCGCCGTCGCGGAGTTCAAGCAGTGGCGCAAGGCCGGCAAAGAGATTAAGTTCAAAAGTAGATAGCTGCAGGGCCTCACCGGTAAGACCTGTGAGGCCCTGCTTGTTTGCTGGCCCCGGATTCGTCAAATCCACAAGAAACCCTGCCGGATTTTTGAACAAATCCGGCAATTTTCTTGACTTTCCTGCTGCAATACTTTAAAATGAAGCCGCTGTGCACGGGAAAAGCACGGCCAAAACGAGAATCAGACCCAACATCTGCGCGGCACGCGCCGCACAGATGTTTTTCACGTCTGGATAGGAGAACGCATGAAAACGAAAAACACGAAAAGCTTCGCCAGCCGCTGGGGCTTTATCCTGGCGTCCGTCGGCTCAGCCGTCGGCATGGCCAACGTCTGGGGCTTCCCGAACAAGATGGGCAGCAACGGCGGCGGAGCCTTCCTGCTGATCTACCTGCTGTTTGTGGTCATCTTCAGCACCGTCGGCCTGCCGACGGAGTTCGCCATGGGCCGCCGCGCCGGCACCGGCACGCTCGGCGCCTATGAGAACGCGTGGGCCACGCGCAGCATGACCGCCGGAAAGGTCGGCGGCCTGCTCGGCTGGCTGCCGCTGGCCGGGTCGCTGTGCATCGCCATCGGCTACGCCGTCATCGTGACGTACATCCTCAAGGCGCTCGTCGACTCCCTGCTCGGCACGCTCATGACGGGCGACGCCGCCGTGTGGTTTGCGTCGTTTTCCACGCAGCCGTACTCCGTCATCCCCTATCACGTTATCGTCGTGGCCGGCACGCTGCTGACGCTCTTTCTCGGCGCGCACAGCATCGAAAAGTCCAACAAGGTCATGATGCCGCTGTTTTTCATCATCTTTCTGGTGCTGGCCGTGCGCGTGGCGCTGCTGCCCGGCTCGGCCGAGGGCTATAAGTTCATGTTCACCCCGCGCTGGGAGGCGCTCAAGGATCCGATGATCTGGATCTGGGCCATGGGGCAGGCGTTTTTCTCCCTGTCCGTCACCGGCAGCGGCATGATCGTCTACGGCGCATACCTGTCCAAGGACGAGGACGTCGTGGGCGTGGCGCAGCACACGGCCATCTTTGACACCATCGCCGCCGTCGTCGCCGCGCTCGTCATCATTCCCGCCTGCTTTTCCTACGGGCTGGACGTCGGCGCGGGCCCGAGCCTGCTGTTCGTGACGCTGCCGACCATCCTGCAGGACATCCCGCTCGGCCGGCTCTTCGCCGTCATTTTGTACGTCGCCATGATCTTCGCCGGCGTCAGCTCGCTGCAGAATATGTTCGAGGCCGTCGCCGAGTCGCTCCTGCACAAGTTCCCGAAGCTCAGCCGCGCGGCCGTGCTCGGCATCCTGTGCGTGCTGTGCCTCGGTTTTGGCCTGCTCATGGAGCCCATCTCCAAGTGGGGCCCGTGGATGGACCTCGTATCGATCTACATCATCCCCATTGGCGCGACGCTCGGCGCCGTGTCGTGGTTCTATGTCATGAAAAAGGACGACCTGCTCGCCGCCGTCAACACCGGCAGCCGCCGCCAGCGCGGCGCGCTCTGGTATGGCGTCGGCCGCTATGTCTATGTGCCGCTGGCCGTGATTTTGTGCTGCGTGGCGCTGTTCATGAACGTGGCGTTCTGAGCATACCATTTCGAACAAAGCCCCGGGCGGGAACGCGATGCGTTCCCGCCCGGGGCCTTTTGCCGCCCGGAAAGCTGCATATACGTCTGGCCGCCAGCCAGACCAGCAAGCAGATTTTCAACACGTATATTGGAAGTGGTTCCAAAATATTGTATATTCTGCACAATGATCATTGACATTCCATTTGCAATGTGATGAAAAATCATCACACGATTGACGCGTGTCATATATTGGAGTTAAAATGATAACACAACAGCCGGCATGGAAAGGATGAAAACAGAATAACGTGTAACCAGAATGGGGGAATGCAGCAATGAGAGACCTGAAGCACCTGACCTACTTCGAGGACCTCCTGCAGGAGGCCAACAACGCACTTGTTGTCCAAGCCCAGGCAGAAGGCAAAAAATGCGTCGCCTTTGTCTGCGAGAACACACCCGAACCCTTGATGAATCTGGACAACACCTTCGGCGTGCGCCTGCACGCCCCGAACACCGGGTCGATGGACATCGCGACCTATTACATGACGAGCCTCCTGTGCGAGACCAGCCGCTCCCTGCTCGAGCGCGCGGTCGAGGGCGGCTTCAACTTTGCCGACTGCGTCATCGCGCCCGACGGCTGCACGATGATCAACCGCTGCGTTGAGAACATGGAGCTGCTCAAGACCATGGGCGCCGGCAAGGATCGCTTCTTCTATGAGTACATGGAGATCCCGCTCAAGGCCGATGACAACGGTGTAGACCTGCTTGTGCTCCAGTGCAAAAACCACATCCTCAAGCCCCTGCACGACGCCTTCGGCACGGACGTGTCCGACGCCGCCATCCGCAGGGCAGTGGCCGAGCACAACCGCGTGTGTGCGCTCATCCGCGCGCTCGGCGACTTCCGCAAGGAGGCCCGGCCGCGCATCACGGGTTACGAATTTCACGTGCTGACGCTCGCGACCTACGTCGCGCCGAAATACCTGCTGATCGACAAGCTGGCCGAGACGCTTGAGGAAGTGCGCCATCGCGAGCCGGAAGAGAAGGCGTACCGCGCGCGCATCGCGCTCGTCGGCTCCGAGGTGGATGACAGCGAATTTATCCGGCTCATTGAGGACACCGGCGCCTATGTCTGCGCCGACCGGTTCTGCTTCGGCTCGCTGCCGGGGCGCGACCCGATCGTGCTCACGGACGACGAGGACGCACTCACGCAGGTCTGCCGCCAGTATGTCTACCGCGGCCAGTGCCCGCGCACGATGAACATGGAAAAGGTCTACGGCCGCAAGCAGTACGTGGCCGACATCGCCAGAGAATACCACGCCGACGGCATCCTCTACGAGCAGATCAAGTTCTGCGACCCGTGGGCATATGAGCGCACGCTCGGCTCGGTGATGCTGCGCGCCGACTACGGCTTCCCGGTGCTGTCCGTGGACCGGCCGTACAACATCCGCTCCTCGATCGGCCAGATGCGCACGCGCGTGCAGGCCTTCATCGAGAGCATGGAGATCAAAAAAATACAGGGAGGTGTCCGGTAATGGCGGCGATCCAGGGCAGACAGCGCATCGGCGACAAGCAGCTCGGCGTGCTCTTTGACGGCGGCAAGGTCCGCCGGCGGCGCGAATGGCGCGGCGTGAAGGACACCCTCTACGATTACGGCCGCTGGCTGTACATTCTCTCCATCCTTGCAAAATTCATCGTCAAACCGCGCAATATCAAGGCCATGTTCCGCTACCGCTGGATGGCCAACTATCTTGCCGTGCCGCACATGGTCGATAAGTTCACGATGGGCCTGCGCGACGAGGCGCTGCGCATCGTCCATACGGCCATGGACTTTGTGGTCTACGACGTGGCCAACACCATGGACGACGTCTTCCGCGGCGACCGCCGCACCGGCAACGACGTGGAATTCTCCAACAAATGCGTCCTCACGGACGAAAACGAGATGACCGCGTTCATGATGGGCTTCCCGAACGTGAAGGCCATCCTGCGCGAGGTGCCGACCATGTTCGTGGCAAACCTCCTGACGCAAAACTCCACCACGCACTATCTCGACGTGGCGCAGCAGTTCGGAATCGCGGGCGATGTGTGCCCCATGCCGGAGGCCGAGGCCGGCATCTCCATCGACGACGACTTCGCCGTGCTCGGCGTCTGCGCCGTGCAGTGCAACACGACGTGCGACGGCTCGCTCATGGGCAACGGCCTCATCGCCAAGCGGCTCGAGCGCGAATACGGCATCCCGACGTTCCAGCTCGTCGCGCCCATGCGCCATCAGGAGGACGACGTGCAGGCCTACGCCGCGCAGGACATCAAAAACGCCATCGCCTTCGTCGAGGAGCACACGGGCCAGCACTGGGACTGGTCGCACTATTTTGAATGCGCCAAGCGCGTCAATGACACCACGCGCAACCGCCTCGCCTGGCTGGAGATGAACAGCACACCGTTCCCGCAGTTTGTCGGCGCGCCGTTCTCGCTCTATAACGACACGAACTACATGGGAAACTGCGGCCGGTCGGAAAAATTCCCGCCGATCGACCGCAAGATCATGCGCTATGCCGAGCGCGGCAGCCGCGCACGGCGCATGATGGCCAAAGAGTACCGCCACCGCGCCATCGTCTGGGGCGTGCAGCCGCAATACTGCATCGACATGCTCAACTGGATGGTGCACTGCTGGGGCATCGTACCGCTGACGGATATGCTCTCGCTGGTCAACACGCGCATGATCGCCGACACCGACACACCCGAAAACCGCGAGCAGGCGTTCTACGACATGGCGTGGCTGAACGAAAACATGATCATGCGCAACCGCACGCACGGCGGCTACAAGGTGCTCGTCGACGAGCTGTGGGAGTTTTGCGAGACGATGCACGCCGACATGGTCATCATGTGGGAGCACATGTCCTGCAAGGCGCTCACCGGCATGCACGGCCAGTTCGAGGAGCAGGCCCGTGCGCGCGGCATCCACCTCGTCTGGGTCTGCCACGACCTGTGCGACCCGCGCGTCTACACGCGCCAGGCCATCCGCGACCAGCTCAACGCCTATATGCGCACCGTCATGCGTGAGGAGCCGCTCGACCCGTCGATCGAGGTCCTGCCGGACGAAAACGCGTGGTGAGAAAGGAAGGGGAACGATGCAAATACCGAAATTCGCGTGGAAGCTGCTCGGCGTGGGCGCAGGGGCGTTCGCCGTGACGTTTACGATCTACTTTTTCAATCTCGACATGAAGCTGCTGTCGGCCTTCGAGCCCATTTTGCTGCGGCACTATGACCGCATCCCGCGCAACCAGCACCTCTGAGCGCAAAAAACAGCTGCGAAGCCAAGGCTTCGCAGCTGTTCGCCTTTTGCCGTGCTCTTTACCGCAGCTCGCGCACCATGTCGCGCGTGATGTCGCCGAGGCAGCGCGCGCCGCACATGTACATCGCGTCCGTCAGCTCCGCGCGCAGCTTCTCCACGTAGGTGACGATGCCCTCCGTGCCGCCGCCGTAGTAGCTGATGAGAAACGGGCGGCAGATCATCACCGCGTCCGCGCCGAGTGCGAGTGCGCGGAAAATATCCGTGCCCGAACGGATGCCGCCGTCGACGAGGATCTTCACGCGGTCCCCAACCGCGTCCGCGATCTCGGGCAGGACATCCGCCGTCGCGGCGCTGCCGGGCAGCACGCGCCCGCCATGGTTCGAGACGACGATCGCCGCCGCGCCGGCCTCCACGGCCTTCTCCGCGCCGCGCACCGTCATGATGCCCTTGAGGATCATGGGCATCTGCGCATAGTCGCACAGCTCGCGCAGCTCCGCGACCGTCTTGCTGCCCGCGTCGGGGCTGGCCGCCTTCAGGTGCGGCAGACCGGCCGAGTCGATGACCACGCTCACGGCAAACGGCTGCGCCGCGTTGGCGAGGTCGAGATTTGCCTTGATGGTGTCCATCGACAGCGGATTGATGACCGGCAGGCCGATGCCGCCGTACTGCTGCGTGAGCGCGCACCCGTGCGGGAACACGCGCGCATCCAGCCCGTCGCCAAAGCTCGCGGCGATGCCGGTCTGCGCCGCCGCAGCGATGCAGCAGGCGTTGTAGTCGCGGATGTCGTCCTCGGGGTTGAACTGCGCGCGCAGAGAGCCGATGGGCGCCGCGATCACGGGCAGGGAAAACGTCCGGCCGAGCAGCTCCAGCGATGTGTCCACCGGCGTGTTCGGAGCAATGGTGTCCATGTTCAGGCACCAGCGCCGCCACGCGCGCCAGTTGTCGTTCGCGCCGTTGCCGGGCGCTTTCGAGCCGGGGCCGGGCATCGTGTTGCCGCAGCCGAGACCGTTGCACTCCGGGCAGACCTTGCAGCGCGGGGCCATGCGCGCCCGTGCGCGCTGCAGTACTTCGTTGTAGTCCATGTGGGTTCCTCCGTTTCTGTTTTTGCTTCTCCCGTCCATCTTAACAGGAAGCACGCCTCTGCGCCAGAAAAAATTTCGCCCGGGGCTTGACAAGGCGGAAAAAATCTGTATGATAGAAATCAAGAATCATTCTTATTTTCTATCAGGAGGTTTTCCCCATGAACGCAGCTGTCGCCCAGCTCATCAACGAGCAGATCAACAAGGAGTTTTACTCGGCCTATCTCTATCTGGACTTTGCCAACTACTACGCGGCCGCCGGTCTCGACGGCTTTGAAAACTGGTATCGCGTGCAGGCGCAGGAGGAGCGTGACCACGCGCTGCTGTTTTTCCAGTACCTGCTCAACAACGGCGTCGCCGTCAGCTTCGGCGCCATCGACGCGCCGGACTGGACGCGTGGCGACCACATGACCCCGCTGAAAAAGGCGCTCGAGCATGAGCAGTATGTCACCTCGCTCATCAACGGCATCTATGCCGCCGCGTATGACGACCGCGACTTCCGCACCATGCAGCTGCTCGACTGGTTCGTCAAGGAGCAGGGCGAGGAGGAGAAGAACGCCGCCGACCTCATCACGAAAATGGAGCTCTTCGGCACGGATGCCAAAGGCCTGTACATGCTCAACAGCGAGCTCAAGGCCCGCGTCTACGCGGCCCCGTCGCTCGTACTGTAAGCGAAATTACGCAGCAAAAACCGCCTCTGTCCGGTTGGACAGAGGCGGTTTTCTGTTTTCACGCAGGAATCAGAGCGCGGCGAAGATGCGCGTGCCGCGCTGTTTCACCCAGCGTAGCAGCAGCGCGCAGACGGTCGCCGTGATGGCGGCAGCGAGCGCGAGATACGCCGCCGCGCTCAAATATCTGCCGCACAGAAAGTACAGTCCGCCGAGCGCAATGGCATAAAACCAGTTGGCAAAGAGCGCGAGCATCACGCAGCCGCTCTGCTTGATGGGCGTGGTCTCGTTGGTCCACGTCAGGTTCGGCATCTTGAGCCCGAGTGCGAGCGCCGCCAGCGCGCTCAGCAGCGTGTACAGCAGCGCCACAATGACGGCCAGCGCCATTTCCGCCGCGCCGCCCGGCAGTGTGATGACCATGCACAGCGCACAAAACAGCACCGGCACGCCGGTCAGTAGCAGCTGCGTGTCGAGCTTTGCGCGCAGCACCTGCCACGGCGTGACCGGCAGCGACTGCGCCAGCCACAGCTGCCTGCCCTCGAGCGACACCGACGGCGCCGCCATGTCGTTCATCGACGCGAGCAGGCACAGCGCCGCGCTCAGCAGCACCGGCACGATATCCGCCCCCGCGCCGAACACCCCGTCGAGCAGCTGCGCGAGTGCGCGTCCCTTGATGAGCAGCGCGATGCCCGCCGCCAGCAACATCAGGATGCCGAGCCCGCAGTTGAGCATATAGTTCGGGCTGGCGGTGAAGCGGCGCAGCTCCTTGCCGAGCAGCGCCCGCTGCGTGCTCTGCGCGCGCACGGCCTTGTGCTCGAAGCGCACCTTCTTCACGCTGCCGGTCGCCGTGGCGATCTTCAGGAAGCTGCGCGCGATGCCCCACATCGTCAGCGCGAGGAGCAGCGCCTGCGTGACTGTCACGATCAGCATCGCCAGCCAGTCGCCCGCGCCGACGCAGCCGAACAGGTACAGCAGGTACGCAGAGCCGCGGATCTTCATGCCGTACACGGCGGCGTTTTCCACCAGCAGCGTGATGAGCGCCTGCGCCTTGTAGTACACGAAGTAATACGCCGCCAGAAACAGCAGCGACAAAATCACGGTGATGAAGCTCTTGTTTTTCAGCTTCAGGCTAATGCGCGCGACCACCCAGCCGAGCAGGCACGAGAGCACCATCACGATCACGGACACGAGCAGCACCATCAGCACGCCGCCGACGATCGCCCCCGCCGTGACCGGTGCCGTGATCCAGTAGACGATCACACCCGGCACGATGACGACCGCGGCGTACATCAAGCCCAGCAGATACACGCCCAGCAGGCGCGAGGCCATCACGCAGCGCACCGGGATCGGCATCGACAGCAGCAGGTCGTTGTCTTTGGACAGATACAGGCTCGAATACGTACTGAACACACTGCCGAACGTGCCGAGCAGCACCGCGATCATCCCAATGAGCAGGTAATACAGCCAGTCCATGCCGGCCTCGACCAAGGGGCCGCACAGGCCCACGGCCATGAGCGCGAATATCCCGCCGAGGAGGCCCACCATCAGCAGTGCATACAGCGCGATGTAGGCGATCGTCGCGCCCTTGGAGCGCATTTTGTTCTTTTTCGGGTCGTAGAAATAGTTGCGGAAGATCTCCGCCATCTGTTTTTTCAGCAGCGTTTTCAGCATGATGCATCCTCCAGCTCCAGGAACACATCCTCGAGACTGTCGTCGCCCTTGACCTCCTCCATCGTGCCGGAGCGGATAAGCCGCCCGCCCTTGATGATGGCCACCTTGTCGCAGAGCTTCTCGGCGACCTCGAGCACGTGTGTCGAGAAGAAGATCGCGCCGCCGGCGTCGCACAGCTCGCGCATCATGCCCTTGAGCAGGTGCGCCGCCTTCGGGTCGAGGCCGACGAACGGCTCATCCATGATGACGAGCTTCGGGTCGTGGATCCACGCCGCGATGATGGCGAGCTTCTGCTTCATGCCGTGCGAGTACGCGCTGATGGGCTGACCGAGATCGCCCGTGAGCTCAAACGCGTCGGCATACGGCTCGATGCGCGCCCAGCGCTCCGCGGCCGGGATGCCGAAGATGTCGGCAATGAAGTTCAGGTACTGGATGCCGCTCATGAAATCGTACAGATCCGGATTGTCCGGGATGTAGGTAAGCAGCTGCTTGCAGGCCAGCGGCTCTGTTTTGATCGAGTGACCGCCGATCGTGATCTCGCCCGCGTCAAACTGCAGGATACCGACGGCCGCCTTGAGCGTCGTCGTCTTGCCGGCGCCGTTGTGGCCGATAAAGCCGTAGATCTCGCCCGGCGCGATGTGCAGGCTCAGATCATCGACGGCCTTTTTCTCACCATAAGTCTTGGTAAAATGCTGAATATTGAGCATGGTGTCTCCTCCCAATCACTGCACCGGCACACGCCGGCGCTGCTTTCCCATTTTCTCGTGCATTATACCCCCGCGCAATGTGCAGCAGCAACCGATTTCTCACTTTTTAAGAAATGTGTAAGATTTGCTGGGCGCATCCGTGCGCTGTCCGTGCGCGAATGTTTTTTCTGCGCGGACAATCATGCAAAAAAGTTTCTTCGACGCGGACATTTTGCCGCACGGCGCTTGTATTTCCGTTTTCGCCGCGGTATAGTAAGAGCAGAAAGACCCAGACAGAAATTTTATGGGGGTGTTTGCTGTGGAGATCCCACTGCAGGAATTTGAACGTGCGGCACAGCGGCTCAAGGGCGTGCTGCATCACACGGAGCTCGACCTGTCGGCCACGTTCTCGGCCATGACGGGCGGCAACATTTATCTCAAGTACGAAAACAGCCAGAAGACCGGTTCGTTCAAGATCCGCGGCGCGAGCAACAAGATCGCGGCGCTCGTCGAACGTGGCGAGACCGGGGCCGTCGTGGCCTCGTCGGCCGGCAACCATGCACAGGGCGTGGCCTACGCCGCGCACCGCTTCGGCATACCGGCCACGATCGTCATGCCCAAGACCGCGCCCATCGCCAAGGCGAAAGCCACGGAGGGCTACGGCGCGAACGTTGTGCTCGCGGGCGACTGCTATGACGACGCTTACGCCAAGGCCTGCGAGATCTGCGAGCAGGAGCACGCCACGTTCCTGCACCCCTACAATGACCCCGAGGTCATTGCCGGTCAGGGTACGCTCGGCCTCGAGATCCTCGGCGACCTGCCCACGGCGGACATCGTCATCGTGCCGGCCGGCGGCGGAGGACTGCTTGCCGGTGTGGCCGCGTGCATCAAGCAGATCAACCCCCGCATACAGGTCATCGGCGTGCAGGCCGAGGGCGCGGACGCAATCGCGCAGTCGTTCCATTCGCACAGCTACGTCCAGACCGATTCCGTCGCCACCATTGCCGACGGCATCGCCGTCAAGGCGCCGGGCGACATCACCGTCCCGCTCATCCAGAAATATGCCGACGACGTCGTCACCGTCAGCGATCTCGAGATCTCCGAGGCCGTGCTGCTGCTCATGGAGCGCTGCAAGCAGATCGTCGAGCCCTCCGGCGCCGCGCCCGTGGCCGCCGTGCTCAAGGGCAAGGTCGACGTGAAGGGCAAAAACGTCGTGTGCCTGCTCTCCGGCGGCAACATCGACGTGAGCTTCATCCAGTGCATCATCGAACAGGGCCTCGTGTCCCGCCACCGCCGCCTGCGCTTCACCGTCACGCTGCTCGACCGGCCCGGCAGCCTCGGCAAGCTGCTCAACGACATCGCCGCACTCGGCGCGAACATCCTCTCCGTGGAGCATGACCGTCTCACCGCCGGGCTCAATCCCAACGAGATCGACGTGCACGTCTCCTGCGAGGTCGGCGGCAAGGAGCACGGCGACCATGTGCTCGACCAGCTCATTCAAACCGGTTATCACGTAAAAATCGACTGATAGGAGGTCATCATCATGAAAACAGTTGCTACCAATCACGCCCCCGCCGCGCTCGGCCCCTACGCGCAGGCGCAGGTCTCCGGCGGTTTTGTGTTCACGTCCGGCCAGATCGGCATCGACCCCGCCACCGGCGTCATCCCTGACGGCATCGAGGCGCAGGCCCACCAGGTCTTCCGCAATCTGACCGCCGTGCTGCAGGCCGCCGGCAGCGACATGTCCAAGGCCGTCAAGACGACGGTGTTCATCAAGAATATGGACGATTTCGCCACCGTCAACGCCATCTACGCCGGGTATTTCTCCGAGCCGTTCCCGGCCAGAAGCTGCGTCGAGGTCGCGCGTCTGCCCAAGGACGTGCTCGTCGAATGCGAGGTCATCGCCGAAGCGTAAGCACCCGCGCACGGGATTTTTCACCGGAACTGGTCGAATTTTCCGCTACCTGTTGTCCGGTTTGTGCATATTGACCACAAAATATGGGGAAATGCACATTTCTCTGTATTCCTCTTTGACAATCCCACGGCTTTGTGCTAGAATGAGAGCACTGTTGATAAGAGCAATCTTGTTTTTCGGCCGCCGTTTGCGCGGCCGGGAGCACCAGTATTTTAAGGGAGGAATAGGTATGTGCATTCAGACAATTAAGAGCGTTGGCGTCAAGGAGTACGCTTCCGAGCTCTGGACATCGATCAAGGAGATCGACGGCGGCAAGATCCTGTCGAGCGCCAGCGAGCTGCTCGAGGTGAACACCAAGGCCATCAAGAAAAAGCTCGAGTCGCTCTGCGACGAGAACACCGCTTTCGCCATCCGCGACAAGCTCTATCTGATCAAGGACTTCTGCCAGTGGCCGGTGAACTACATTCAGGGCCTGATCGGCTAATATCAGCCTTTCTGCTTTGCATGCAAACAGGAGACCGCCCCGATCCGTTTCGGATCGCGGGTGGTCTCCTGTTTTTTGTTTTCACCGTGCTCATTCCGGCGCGTGCCCGGCAGCTTGCCCGCGTCGAGAAACGCATAGAACCGGGGCAGCGCCTCCGGGTCGCGGCCCATGTCGTCCGGGTACACCTGCTCGTCGACAATGTACGAATAGAAAATGACGGGGATCCCGCGGCTGTGCATATACTCTACCGTGGACTCGCACGAGAGCAAAAACTGTGCCATGTATGATCTCCTTCTTTCTATTGATTTTTTGGCCCGATTGTAGCATGTGCCGCCGCAGTTGCCAACCGGAATTGCAATGAAAATTTTAAGTTTTTTTGCGTGCAGGCGCAAAATTTCCGCAAATTGATCGCCCATCTGCAGCAAACGGCCCGCCGGGGACACCCGACGGGCCGTTTTTGCGTTCATTTCGGCACTTACCAGCGCACCGTGCGCGGCGCGGCCTGGAAGGCACTGAACGTCGCGGTCGCGTCCGTCAGCGCGAGCACCTGCGTGTTGCCGTCGTCGGCGGTGTAGAGGCTCTGCAGCTCGGGATAGTGGTCGAGCATATCCTGCCGCGCCTCCACGCGGTCGTCCTCGACGGCCATCGCGCTCACGCGCAGCCAGGTCTCGCCGTCAAACGCGCACAGCTCCACCTTGGGGTTCGCCGCCATCTCCTTCGACACGGCCTTGACCTTGCCGGTCTGGATATAGAGCTTGCCCTCGAACAGATTCACCGTGCCGAACGGGCGTACGCGCGGCTGGTCGCCCTCAACGGTGGCAAGATAGTATGTGCCGCATTTTTTCAGAAATTCATAGACTTCCTGCATGGTATTTTCTCCTTTCTCCGGCTGTGCCGGGATCCGTACCAGATATTTTTCGAGCAGGCGCACGGGGTGATACGATTCCTTTGAGCGCCGCATCCCCTCATCGCCCACGTCCTCTTCGCGGTTGATGTAGCGCACATCGGGCGTGACGAAGCACTTGGCGTATTCGTTGACCAGCACCTGATAGATGCCCTCATAGGCGATGTCCGCCTTTTCAATGTGGATGATGAGCGTGTCGCCCACGATCTCCCCGGCGGAAAAACCGGCCACGCGCCCATTCACGCGCAGCAGCCCTGCCAGCGGGGCGTAGGCGTCAAAGTCGCGCAAAAACTCCCGCACGCAGCCCTCTTCCGCCTGCGCGCTGTCGCTGTCCTTGTGGTAGCGGCGGGTGAAATCGTCGAAAAACGCGCACACCTCCGGCAGGTTCTGCGCCGTGATGCGCTCAAACGCCCAGTCGGGGTACAGGCGCTGGAAGCGGTGGATGTGGTTGCGCTGGCCGTTGAAGCGCCGGCCGCGGAACGTCACCATATCCTGCGCGTCGTAGAGGTAATCAAACCAGTCGCGCACCGGTGTGACCTCCACAGCGCAGAAGCGCGCACGCAGGTTTTCCACATCGGATGCCGTAGCGGGGAAAAACTGCAGGGGTTTCCCCACTTCACGGCAATATTTCACGAGAAAATCGTATGCGTTTCCCACATGCTCACCGATTGGTGTGGAAAACACCGTGCCGAGACCGGGGAACTGCTCGCGCAGCAGCAGCGTGCCGTCCAGTTCGAGCGCCGCGTCCTGAAAATACGGCTGCCAGAGCACGGCCGCGCCGGCCGAGGCATTGCACAGGCGGGTATCCTGCCGGGCAAAATAGCGCGTGAGCATCGGGATGTCCCGCACGCTCAGCGGGTGAAACGGGTCTGTCATGCTTCGGGCTCGCCCTCCTGTGCGGCGGCCTGTGCCGCCTGCTCTGCCGCAGCCTGCTCGGCGAGCTTCGCCTTGAGCTCGGCAAAGCAGTGCTTGATGATGGCATATTCCTGCTCATTTTCGAGCGCGAGCAGCGCCAGCTGGCCATCGGCGCGCGTGTCGTACCGGTTGGCGAACAGCCGCTGCTGCGCGCCCTCGCCGGTCGTGAACACGACGTACGAGCGGCCGTTGTCCTCACAGTCATAGGTGAACAGCACATCGCACTGCACCTGTTTTCCGTCCGGGCCGAGGACCGCGAACGTTCCGTTTTCAAACATGTTCTTGTGCTCCTTTTCGGGGTTTGCCCCCATCATAGCATATCGCGCGCCATTTTACCACTGCGTTTTCCGATACCCGCCTGGTCGCAAAATTGCAGACCAGATGAGCAACTAAAATGTGATTATTCACCACTCTGTCCGCTTTTTCTTGAAAATTTCGTGAAAATTTCGTGAAAATTTCGAAAAAAATCACAATTTTTATGCAACGAAATGTTGATTATTGTTCGTTTTGGTGGTATCATGTATGTAAAGATCACAAAAAACAGGTAGGAGGAATCGGCGAATGGAAGAAAAAGTTGTAGACCGCAGAGTGCGAAAGACGAAACGGCAGCTTCGGCTTGCGCTGATGAAGCTCATGGCAGACAAGAGCATCAAGGACATTTCCGTGCGCGAGCTGGCAGCGATTGCAGACATCAACCGCGGCACCTTCTATATCCACTATAAGGACGTGTACGACCTGCTGTCCAGTCTCGAGGATGAGCTGGCGGACGGGCTGGTCGCCGTGTGCCGCCGGCACAACGCGAAAGACTCCGAGGGCAAGACCTACCCGTACCTGATGGAGCTGTACCAGTACATCGAGCAGAATTCCGATCTGTGCCATGTGCTGCTGGGCAAAAACGGCGATATTGCCTTCACTGACCGCATCTGCCACATCCTGCGCGACGAATTTTTGTATGACTTCCTCGCGTATTACTATCCGAACGATCCCGAGATGCTCGACTACTTCTGCTCGTTCATCGTGTCGGGCAACATGTCCCTCGCGCTCACGTGGATCGACAACGGCATGAAACAAACGCCCGAAGAGATGGCCGTGCTCGCCGGCGAGATCATCATGCACGGCGTGAAAGTGCTCGAAACAAAAGCGTAAAGCCCGCAGGGCAGCAAAAAGTCCCGGAAACCATAGTTTCCGGGACTTTTTATCGTTTCGGGCATATCACCTCAGGCGGCGTGCGCCGCCCCGCAGCCCGCAGGAAAATCGATCAGAGCGCCGCACGCATGGCGGCGAAGGCCGTGTCCACAGCGCGGTAAATGTCCTGCACCGGCTCGCCGACGAAAAACGCGCCGTTTTCATACAGCACCCGCCCGGCGACCATCGTCAGGCGCACGTTCTCCTTCGAGCCGCTGTAGACCAGGTTGCGCGCAACGTTGTGCACCGGCTGCATGTTCGGCCGCTGCAGGTCGATGACGATCAGGTCCGCCTGCTTGCCGGGGGCGAGCACGTCGCAGTCGGTCAGGCCCATGGCCTGCGCACCGCCGACCGTTGCCATGTGCAGCACATCGTCCGCCGGGAGGGCGGCCGCGTCGCCGCAGCGCAGCTTTTGCAGCACGGCGGCCAGATACATCTCGCGGAAGAAATCGAGCGCGTTGTTGCTCGACGGGCCGTCGGTGCCGATGGCCATATGGATGCCCAGAGCCCGCATCTGCTCGAGCGGGGCGATGCCGCTGGCGAGCTTGGCGTTCGAGCCGGGGTTCGTGACGGCCCAGAGCCCGCGGTCACGGAAGATCTCCAGATCGTGCTCCGTCATGTGCACGCAGTGAAAGCCCCCGCCGCCGTAGTCAAAGTGGCCGAGAGATTCAAACAGCTCCGTCGGCGTCTTGCCCCAGCGGGCCTGGCACTCGGCCACCTCGCGCGCGGTCTCGGCATTGTGCGCGAACACCGGCGCGTGCAGCGCGCGGGCCAGCTCGCCGGCCTCGGTCATCTCGGCGATGCTCGAGGTATACTCCGAGTGCAGGCCAAGCTGATAGGAGATCAGCGGGTGCAGGGCGTTGAACTTGCGGTATTCCGCTTCGAGCTGCTGCGCGCTCCCGCCGCCCCCGCACAGCACCGTGCGGAAGCCGCAGTCGATGCTCGCCTGCGCGATGGCCTCGCGGAAATAATACATGTCAAAGCCGGCCGTGATGCCGCTCGTGAGATACTCGAGGATGGACAGCTTGGTGAACGCGTACACCGCCTCGGGCGTGAGCTTGGCCTCCAGCGGGAAGATCTGCTCGAACAGCCACGGCTGCAGCGGCACATCATCGGCATACGAGCGTACAAAGCTCATGCCGGCGTGCGCGTGCGCGTTCTTGAAGCCCGGCATAACAAGATCACCACCGAGATCGATCTGCCGCTCAAATGCGGGCAGCGTCTCCGGCGCGGGGCCGATGTAGGCGATCTTGTCCCCGTCGGTCCAGACCTCGTCCGTCGTGACGGACACGCCGTCCGCCATCGTGAGCGTGCGGCCGTTGAAAAAGCGGATCATAGGCTCAGCCTCCGTTTCCTGAAATGCTCCTGCATTATACGCCGGATCGGCCCGCTTGGCAATCGATTCCGAAAAAATTCACAAACCGGTTGAAGCCCGGCCGGTTTTTCGCTATAATAGATAGAAATCATCTCCAACCAGGAGGCAGGATCATGACCAAAGAAAACATCTATTATATGGACGACAACGCATTTGACCGCTTTTATAAGCGCGCGCGTTACCAGGCCAACAGCTTCGTGGCCGGAAAACTCGGCAGCAAGGCGGCCGATTATCTCACGACGCTGCCGGACTTTGCCTACCTTGTCTGCAAGCTCATGCTCGACCCCGATGTGCCCTCGAGCCGCAAGCTCGACCTCGGCCTTGCGCTGCTGTATGTGCTCTCGCCGCTGGACTTTGTGCCGGACTCTTTCCCGCTGCTCGGCAAGATTGACGATGCGTACGCCATCCTCGTGTCGGTGGCCAAGCTCCTGCGCAGCACCGACCGCAATATCATCCTGCGCCACTGGCTCGGTGATCCCGAGACGATTGACACCGTGCGCGCGTGGCTCAACTACTTCGATGAGAAGTTCGGTTCCGGCCTCATGAAAAAGATCGCCGGCATGGTCAGGCACGCCTGAGAAAATTCGTAAAAACGCCCGTCATCCGTTCGGATGACGGGCGTTTCGCATTTCCTGTTACTTTTCGAACCAGTCAAACACGTCCAGTTGCTTCCAGAAACTCTGCTTCGGTGTGAACACGGCCGCATAGTCGATGCTGCGGAACTTTGGCTCCCAGCTGATGTCCGCCTCGTCGACCCAGCCCGTCAGCAGGCTGCCGAGCTGATCCTGCGCCACGAGCATCTGCAGCGTCTGCTGGCTGCCGTCGCTGCTCATGACCAGGTCGTCGCCCTGGGTCGGCATGCGCAGGATGACGTGGTAGCCGTGCCGGCTCTCCACCACGCCGGACACCTCGTAGGGCTCGAGCGCCTTGCAGGCGTCCTCAAACTCCGTGACCATGGTGCCGGAGGTGAAGCAGTAGCCGTGCGGGTAACTGCTCTCGCCGGTGTCCTCGTTGTACTGCTCCATGAGCTGGTCAAACAGCTCCACGCGCTTTTCGGGGTCGGTCACTGCCTTGATCTGCGCTGCAACCTGCTCGGCCTGCTTCTTCTTGGCAGCCTTGTCCGCGTCCGAGAGGGCGGCGCCGCTGTCGTCCGTCGTCTTGAAGAGGATGTGCTTTGCCGTCATGTAGCTGTTGGCATCGGCATATTCCTGCACGTCCTCGTCGGAGATATTCGCGCCGTTCTCGCCGAAGAGCTTGCTGGCCAGACCGTTATAGAGATACTGTGTCTTGGTGAAGTACTTGAACAGGTCCAGATCCATGTAGTACGACTGGAGCTTTTCGTTCAGCTCGGCCTCGGTGCCGCCGTCGCCCACAACGTTCTGAATGGTCTGGTCGATCGTGTCCTGCACGTACTGTTCGCCCGCCGCGTCAAACGTCACGCCGTTTTCCGCCGCCTTGGTCTCGATGAGGTGGTTCCAGGCGATGTTGTTGACGACGCTCTTGGTCATGATGTCGCTGTACGTCTCGCCCGTGCTCTCGTTGTAGACCGCGCCCCAGTCCGTAATCTGCATGCCATAGCGCTCCATGTTCGCCATGATGGCGCACAGGAAATAGGCATACTCGTTCCAATACACAGTGCTGCCGTTGATGGTCATGACTTTCTTATTGCTCTTATAAGCATTCAGCGCGGCGGCATACTTGTCGGTCGAGGCATCGCTGCTCTCTTCTGAGTAGCTGCGCACGCGGGTCGAGGTGCAGCCGGTCAGGCAGCAGACGGCCATTACGAGTGCCAGCAGCAGGGCGGTGATTCTGGTTTTCATCAGCAAACGCTTCCTTTCGTTTCGTTGCACATGGGTGTCATGCGCGGTCTCCCTGGGCGTCTGCCCATGCGGAAACAAACGCTCTTGCCTGTTCGATCACGTGGGTGCGGGTCTTGAGGCGCAGAATCACGCCCGGCTTTGCCCCCGCATCCACCTTCAAGCGGCCCTTGAATTCCGGCCGGGCGTACAGCGCCGATACCTTCTGCATATCGAACTGCGCCAGCAGGAACTTCAAACAGCCGTTTTTCTGCGAAATGTCCGTCACGCCGACCTTGCCGGCGTCGGCCCGCAGCAGTGCCACCTGCACGAGCGTGTATACGCTCGGCGGCGGGTCGCCGAAGCGGTCGATGACTTCGTCCATGAGGTCGTCGGCCTCCGTCTCCGTGCGCACGAGCGCGATGCGGCGATAGAGATCCATGCGCTGCTCCTGGCTGGGCACATAGCTCTCCGGAATGTTGGCCGACACGGCAAGGTCGGCCGCGCACTCGGCGCGCTGCTCGGGCTTTTCGCCGCGCTCTTCGAGCACGGCCTCCTCGAGCAGCTTGAGGTACATGTCATAGCCGACGTCGATCATGTGGCCCGACTGCTCGGCCCCGAGCAGACTGCCCGCGCCGCGGATCTCCAGATCGCGCATGGCGATGCGGAAGCCGGAGTTGAACTCCGCAAACTCGCGGATGGCGCTCAGGCGCTTTTCGGCGATCTCGCTCAGCTCGCGCCCGCGCCGGAACGTCAGGTACGCGCTCGCGCGCCGGTTCGAGCGGCCCACGCGCCCGCGCAGCTGGTGCAGCTGGGCAAGGCCCATGCGGTCGGCGTCCTCGATGATGAGGGTGTTCACGTTCGGAATGTCGATGCCGGTCTCGATGATGGTCGTGCAGACCAGGATCTGCGTCTCGCCCGTGACCATGCGCTCCATGACCGTCGAGAGCTGCTCCTCGTTCATCTGGCCGTGCGCCACGTCCACGACCGCGCCGTCGAGCATCTTCGAGATGCGCAGGGCAGTGCGCTCGATGTTTTCAATGCGGTTGTGCAGGTAGTACACCTGCCCGCCGCGCTGCAGCTCGCGGCGCATGGCGTCGCACAGCACGTTCCAGTCGTGCTCCATAACGAAGGTCTGTACCGGGATGCGGTCCTGCGGCGGCTCTTCGATGGTGGACATGTCGCGGATGCCGGACAGGGCCATGTTCAGCGTGCGCGGGATGGGCGTGGCCGAGAGCGTGAGCACGTCGACCGCGCGGCTCATCTCCTTGATGTGCTCCTTGTGCGCCACGCCGAAGCGCTGCTCCTCGTCGACGATGAGCAGGCCGAGATTCTTGAACGCAATATTCTTCTGCAGCAGCTTATGCGTGCCGATCACGAGATCGCACTTGCCGCTGCGCATGTCCGCCAGCGTCTGGCGGATCTGCCCCTGTGAGCAAAAGCGCGAGAGCATCCGGATCTCGACCGGGAAACCGTAAAACCGCTGCACGGCCGTCTGATAGTGCTGCTGGGCGAGCACGGTCGTCGGCACCAGAATGGCCGCCTGCCGCCCGTCGAGCACGCACTTCATCACCGCGCGCAGGGCGACCTCGGTCTTACCGTAGCCCACGTCGCCGCACAGGAGGCGGTCCATGGGCACGGGCTTTTCCATGTCGGCCTTGATCTCATCGATGCACCGGAGCTGGTCGTCCGTCTCCGGATAGCCGAAATGCTCTTCAAACTCCGTCTGCCACGGACTGTCGGGCGCGAAGGCGTGCCCCTTCGTGCGGCTGCGCGCGGCGTAGAGCGCGGTGAGCTCCTTGGCCATGCTTTTTGCGGCCGCTTTGGCGCGCGTTTTCGTGCGCGCCCACTCCGTACCGCCCATTTTGGAGAGCTTCACGGGCCGATCCTCGCCCGCGCCGATGTATTTGCTCACGAGGTCGAGCTGCGTCGCCGGGACATAGAGCGTGTCCGCTCCGGCGTAGCTGATCTTGATATAGTCCTTCACCGCACCGTCGACCGGCATCTGCACAATGCCCGCAAAGCGGCCGATGCCGTGATATTCGTGCACGACGAGGTCGCCGACGGAGAGGTCGGTGTAGGAGTTGATCTTTTCGCGGTTCGTTTGTTTTTTGTGCTTTGCGCGCCGCAGACCGGACGCAGCGATCTGCGTGTCCGTGAGGATGGTGAGCCTTGCATACGGAAACTCGATGCCCGCCGAGAGACTGCCCGCCGTGACGAGGCACTGCCCCGGCTCCGGCAGCGCGTCCGGGTGCTCGGCTGCCGCGGCATGGATGCCGTGCCCGTCAAGAAACTCGCACAAAATACGCGCCCGGCGCATATCGCCCGCCAGTACGACCACGCGGTAGCCGAGGTTCTGATAGTGCGCAATGTCGTCCGCCGCGGTCTGGCTGCTGCCGCCGTAGGAGGGCAGCTGCTTTGCCGTCAGGCTCACGAGCGTGCGCACCTCGATGGGGCTGCGGCCGAGCTGCAGCCCATCGGCCAATACGATGGGCCAGGCCTGGACCCTGCGCATCATGTCGGCAAACGGCTCATAGAAAGTTTCCGCGCGCGCGGCCATCGTGCCGCTGCGCACGAGCAGGGCGATGTCCTCGCGCAGCTGCGCGGTGTATTCCTTCGCGCGCTCGGCGCAGCGCGCCGGCTGGTCGATCAGCACGGCCGCCTCCGGCGCGAGATAGTCCAGCGCCGTGGCAAACGCGTCGTACACGAAGCCCATATACCGGTCGGCCGCCGGGAGCACGCAGTCATTGCAGAGCTTTTCCCCGTCGGCACGCAGGGACTCGGCGAGCTTCTGTGCCGTGTCGTTGTCTTTTTTCGCGGCGGCGCGTCCGGCGAGCTTCTGCAGCTTTTCGCCCAGCGCGGCGCTGCCGCCCGGATACAGCGGCGGCAGGGTCTCCGCCGCCGGCAGAATGCGGCAGCTTTCCAGCGGTTGGGTGCGCCGCTGGCTCTCAGGGTCAAAAAAGCCCATGGAGTCCACGTCATCGCCCCAGAACTCCACGCGCACCGGCTGCGGATACGCAGGGGAGAAAAAGTCCAGAATGCCGCCGCGGCGCGAAAACTGGCCCGGCCCCTCGACCTGTGCCGTGCGCAGATAGCCGCAGCGCAGCAGTGCATCCTCGGCATCCTCTGGCGGCAGGGAGCTGCCGTCGCGGATCTCAAAGGCCGCCTGCAGCAGTTTTTCCTTCGGCATGGCGCGCTGCAGCAGACCCGAGACCGTGCACACCACGGCCGGCGCCGTCCCGGCAGCGAGCGCGTAAAGTGCGCTCAGGCGCTTTTGCTCCGTCTGGCGCGAGACGCTCTCGACCGTATAAAACGTATAGTCGCGCGCCGTCAGCAGCGGCACGTTCTGTCCCAGCAGGGCGGAGAGGTCTTTTTGAAACAGCTCGGCTGCCGCCTCGTCCGGACACACGGCCAGCACCGGCGCATCGAGCTGCGCGTGCATCGACGCCGCCAGCAGCGCCCGCGCGCTCGCCGGCAGACCAGAAATGCGCGCAGGAAGCCGCCCGCTCTCCAACAACGCCGGGAGGGCGGCTGCTTCCGTATCGCCGAACAGTTGTCCGGCCTGCGCGACCAGGAACAAAACAACACCTGCTTTATGTAAAAAATCGTGTTTTTTTATCATACCACAACCTGCACAGGAAAAGCAAATCCTCTGCACGGCAGATTCTACACCTATTTATATAATAAATTCGAACATTATTGTTGAAATAATCATGAATTTTTGCTATACTGGTAGGGCTGATACCAGCGTATCCGCGCAGTGAAAAATCATCGAAGGAGCCGAACCTATGGCCACCATGAATTCGCTCACCGATATCTGGTCCGTCGTCATGGACAGCCTCTCGCAGGAGCTGACCCAGACCGCGATCAATACCTGGTTTTCCGATTGCACCCCCATTGAGATCAATAATAATACGCTCATCGTGCACACCACGTCGGATTTTAAGCGCAGCATCATCCAGTCGCGCTTTGAAAAGACGATCTGCGCCGTGCTGTATGATCTGTTCTCCTGCCCGTTTGAGCTCGTCGTGCTCGCCGGGGACGATGAGCTGCTCGAATACCGCGAGAAGCGCCCGTCGTCCGAGGAGATGCCGGAGATGGACGGCTATACGTTCGACCGCTTCATCGTCGGCCCGAGCAACAAGTTCGCCCATGCGGCGGCCATCGCCGTGTCGCAGAACCCCGGCAAGGCGTATAACCCCCTGCTCATCTACGGCAACTCCGGCCTCGGCAAGACGCATTTGCTGCTCGCTATCGGCCAGACCATCCGCCACAACAATCCGTCAGCGAAGATTGCCTACGTCAAGGGCGAGGAGTTTGTCAACCAGATGGTCAAATCCATCGGCACCGGCACGGCCGAGAACTTCCGCCAGAAATATCGCAACGCGGACCTGCTGCTCATGGACGATATTCAGTTCATCGCCGGCAAGGACAGCACGCAGGAGGAATTTTTCCACACCTTCAACTGCCTGTATGAGGCCGGCAAGCAGATCGTCGTGACCTCCGACCGGCCGCCGAAGGAGATGAAGCGCCTCGACGACCGCCTGTGCACCCGGCTCGAGGGCGGTCTGCTCGCGGACGTTCAGCCACCGGATCTCGAGACGCGCACGGCCATCATCCGCACGAAGGCCGCGCAGTTCGGCATGATTCTCTCCGAGGACGTCATTCAGTACATCGCGGAGAACATCACCTCAAACGTCCGTCAGCTCGAAGGCGTCGTCAAGCGCCTGACCGCTTACCGCGACATTCTCGACGATACGATCACGGTCGATTCCGTCAAGCGCGCCATCAAGGACGTCATCCGTACCGGCACCTACATCCCCACGCCGGACGTCATCATTGAAGAGTCCGCGCGCTCGTTCCAGCTCACCGGCGCCGACCTGCGCGGGCAGAGCCGTAACAAAAAGACCGCCATGGCCCGCCAGATTGCCATGTACCTCATGCGCAACCTCACAAACCTCCCGCTCAAGGAGATCGGCGAGGAATTCGGCGGCCGCAACCACGCCACCGTGCTCAGCTCCATCCGCAAGGTCGAGGAACTGCTCAAGTCCGACCCGGACATCGCCGCCACCGTGCGCGACATCACGAGCAACATCAACTCAAAGAACTGATTTCCACATTCCGCTGTTATTCTAACGTGGAAAGCGTGTGGAAAGCGGTGAAATGTAAAAATTCCGATTTTTGCCGGTTTTTGAGTTACCAACTTTCCAACAATCTTTTCAACACGGTTTTTCCCGCCGCCGCAAGGCATTCAACCGGTTTTCCACCAAACGAACAGCTCTACTACTACTACTAAATTTATGCTTTCTATCTTTCGGATAGACGCAGCGATTCTGATTAAGGAGGCCGCCCATGAAATTTTCCTGTGACAAATATGTTCTGCAGCAGGCTGCCGCATCCGCAGCCCGCGCCGCAGCCGCCAAAAGCCCGATCCCCACGCTCGAGGGCCTGCTCATTGAGGCCGACGCCAGCGTGCGCATCACCGGCTACGACCTGAAGAAAGCTATTTACACCACCATTGATGCCGACATTCCCGAACCCGGCAGCGTGCTCATCGGCGCGCGTCTGTTCTGTGAGATGCTGCGCCGCATGCCGGACGGCATCGTCACCGTCGAGGCGGAAAACGGCACCGTGTCCGTCAAATGCGGCAAAGCAGCGTTCAATCTCGTCGGCCTGAGTGCGGACGATTACCCGGATCTGCCGACCGTCGAGGCGGAAAACGGCGTGTCGCTCCCGCAGAATCTGCTCAAGAAAATGATCAACGAGTGCTCCTTCGCCGTGAGCACGAACGAGAGCCGCCCGGTCTACATGGGCACGCTATTCGAGATTGAAAACAACGTCCTGACCATGGTCTCTGTCGACGGCTACCGTCTGGCGCTGCGGCGCGAAGCGGTCGAGGGCTACGGTGACGACTGCAGTTTCATCGTGCCCGGCACGGCGCTGAGCGATCTCGAGCGCCTGTGCGGCGACAGCGACGAGCGCGTCGTCCTGTCCGTCGGCAGCAAGCACATCTCCTTCACAGTCGGCAACACGGTCATTTTGTCCCGCCGGCTTGAGGGCGACTTCCTCAATTATAAGAAAGCAATCCCGGAGTCGTTCCGCGTCACGGTCAAAACCGCGCGCACGGACCTGCTCGAGGTCGTCGAGCGCGTGTCGCTCATCATCGACAGCAAGAACAACGCACCCCTGCGCCTGACCTTCCGCAAGGACGCCATCGACTTCGTCTGCACGACGCCGCTCGGCAAGGCGGCCGACTCCTGCCCGTGCGAGGGTGACGGCGGGGATCTGGAGATCGGTTTCAACGATCACTACCTGTCCGACGCGCTCAAGGCCGCGCCTGCGGATGAAATCAACGTCTGCCTGAACACCGGCTCGAGCCCGTGCATCCTCGTCCCGGCCGACGGCAGTGATAACTTTGTGTATATGGTTCTGCCGGTGCGTCTACGCGCCGGGCAGTGATCCGGGTCTGAAAAACGGGAAATATGGAAAACATTACGATTGAAACGGAATTCATCAAACTCGACGCACTGCTGAAGTTTGCCGCCCTCACGGCGACCGGCGGCGAGGCCAAGCAGGTCATTGCCGACGGCATGGTCGCCGTCAACGGCGAGACGTGCACCATGCGCGGCAAGAAGATCCGCCCGGGCGATGAGGTGACCTTCGCCGGGCACACGCTGCACGTGCAGCGCGCACAATGATCGTGCGCAAAATTGCGCTCAACGGCTGGCGCAACTATGAATTTGCCGCGGCGGAGTTTTCGCCCGGCACGAACGTCATCACCGGCGAAAACGCCCAGGGCAAGACCAATCTGCTCGAGGCGGTCTACTTGCTCACGGGCGGGAAGAGCTTCCGCACGCGGTTCGATAAGGAACTCATCGGCTTTGGCTACACGGGTGCGGAGGTGCTCGCGGACGTGTTCGCCTTCGGGCGGGAGCAGACCGTGCGCATCGTGCTCCGGCAGGGGCAGCGCAAGCAAATCTGGCAAAACGGCGTGAAGAAAACGGCCGCCGAGCTCGCCGGCACCTTTGCCGCCGTGCTCTTTTGCCCGGATGATCTGAATATCATCCGCGACGGGCCGGCCGCCCGCCGCCGCATGATGGACATGGCCATCAGCCAGCTGCGGCCGAAATACGGCGCGCTGCTCGCTGAATACAGCCGGTTATATGACCAGAAGTCCGCCATCCTGCGCGACTGGCACGAAAAGCCGTCCCTGCTCGACACGCTCGATGATTTTTCCGACCAGATGTGCCGGGTCTCGGCCAGACTCATCCGCTACCGCGCGGCCTACGCCTCGCGGCTGAACATCGCGGCTGCGCCCATCCATGCTGACTTTTCCGGCGGGCGCGACAAATTGACCCTTGCTTACCGCACGGTCAGCACCGTAGAAGATGCGCTCGGCACGGAAAAAGAGATTTACTACGCCCTGTGCGACCATCAGGAGCAGCACCGCCGCGCCGAGCTCGACAGCGGCCAGTGCCTTACCGGCGCGCACAAGGACGATCTGCTCATCGACATCAACGGCCATCCGGCACGTGCGTTCGCCTCGCAGGGGCAGACGCGCACGGCGGCACTGTCGCTCAAGCTCGCCGAGCGGGAGATCTTCCACGACGAGTTTGACGAATACCCCGTGCTCATGCTCGACGACGTGCTCTCGGAGCTCGACGCGCAGCGGCAGGCCTTTGTACTCAACCGCATCGGCGGCGGGCAGACGCTCATCACCTGCTGCGAGGACGCGCGCATTGCCGAACGCACCGGCGGCCGCGTGCTCACGGTCGAAAACGGGGTGATCCGCTGATGTATCTGCACCTCGGCAATCAGGTCATCGTGCTGCAAAAGAGCGTCATCGGCGTCTTTGACATGGACACCGCCACGTGGTCGCACCGCACGCGCGAGACACTGGAAAAACTCGAACAGGCTGGTCAGGTGGAAAACGCCGCCGGGACCGAGCTGCCGAAGTCGTTCGTGCTCTGCTCGCTCGGCAGCGGCCAGACCGGTTATCTCTCCCAGCTCAACACCGCAACATTATATAAACGCAGCAAGGCCAGCGGACTGGAAAATCTCTGACCCGCGGCGCTGCACGGAAGGAAGCAAACCATGCCAGATATTACAGATAAGATCACACAGGAGTACGACGCCAGTCAGATCCAGGTCCTCGAGGGTCTGGAGGCCGTCCGCAAACGTCCGGGCATGTACATCGGCTCCACGTCGTCATCCGGCCTGCACCACCTGGTGTATGAGATCGTCGACAACTCCATCGACGAGGCGCTCGCGGGCTACTGCAGCCACATCGAGCTCACCATCGAGCCGGGCGACATCATCTGCGTCAGCGATAACGGCCGCGGTATCCCCGTGGACATCCAGCCGCAGACCGGCAAGTCCGCACTCGAGGTCGTATTCACCGTGCTGCACGCGGGCGGCAAGTTCGGCGGCGGGGGCTATAAGGTCTCCGGCGGCCTGCACGGCGTCGGCGCCTCGGTCGTCAACGCGCTGTCCGAGTGGCTGGAAGTGAACGTGCATAAAAACGGGAAGATCTATCAGATGAAGTTTTCCCGCGGCGATATCACGCAGCCCATGACCGTCGTCGGCGAGACGGACCACACCGGCACGACTGTGCGCTTCAAGCCCGACCCCGTCATGTTCGAGGACACGGTCTACGACTATGAGACGCTGCACGTGCGCATGCGCGAGCAGGCGTTTTTAAACGCCGGCCTGCGCATCACCATCACCGATCAGCGCGGCGAGGAGCCCGTGAGCGAGTCGATGTGCTACGAGGGTGGCATCCGCGAATTTGTCGACTTCATCAACAAAAACAAGACCGCGCTGCACCCTGAAGCCATCTATATGTCCGGTGAGCGCAGCGACTCCATGTGCGAGATCGCGCTGCAGTATAACGACGGCTATAACGAAGTCATCGTCTCCTTCGCCAACAACATCCACACGCCAGAGGGCGGCATGCACGAGACCGGCTTCAAGGCCGCACTTACCCGCGCACTCAATGCCTACGGCAAGAAGTCCGGCATCCTCAAGGAGGGCGACAGCATCTCCGGCGAGGACAGCCGCGAGGGCCTTACGGCGGTCATCTCCGTCAAGCTCACGAACCCCCAGTTCGAGGGCCAGACGAAGGCCAAGCTCGGCAACTCCGAGATGCGCACGCTCGTCGACTCCGTCGTGTTCGACCGCTTGTCGCAGTTTCTGGAGGAAAACCCCGCCGTTGGCCGCATGATCATCGAAAAAGCGCTCACGGCCTCGCGCGCCCGCGAAGCCGCACGCCGCGCACGCGAAAATATCCGCCGCAAAAACGGGCTCGAAGGCTTCAACATGCCCGACAAGCTGCGCGACTGCAACGACCGCGACCCGTCGCTGACGGAGCTCTACATCGTCGAGGGCGACAGCGCCGGCGGCTCTGCCACGCAGGGGCGCGACTCGCGCTTTCAGGCCATCCTGCCGCTCTGGGGCAAGATGCTCAACGTCGAAAAGGCCCGCGCCGACAAGGTCTACGGCAACGACAAGCTCACGCCCGTCATCACGGCGCTCGGCGCCGGACTGGGCGAGGAGTTTGACATCAACAAGCTCCGCTACCACAAGGTCATCATCATGGCCGATGCCGATGTCGACGGCAGCCACATCCGCACGCTGCTGCTGACATTCTTCTTCCGCTTCATGCGCCCGCTCATCGACGGCGGCTATGTCTACTCCGCCATCCCGCCGCTGTATAAGCTCAACCGCGGCAAGACCACGCGCGTGGCTTTCTCCGACGAGGAGCGCGATAAGATCTCGGCCGAGATGCGCGGCGACAATCCGAACGCGAAGATCGACATCAATCGCTTCAAGGGCCTCGGCGAGATGGACCCGCACGAGCTCTGGGAGACGACCATGAACCCCGAGACCCGCACGCTCAAGCAGATCACGCTCGAGGACGCCGTGCACGCCGACGAGGTGTTCACCGTGCTCATGGGCGAAAAGGTCGAGCCGCGTAAGGCGTTCATTGAGCAAAACGCCAAGTACGCGGTCAATATTGACATTTAAGGAGGTGTGCAGTCATGGCCAAGGATTATAAACGGGAGGACATTCTCTATCCCGACCAGAAGATCATTCAGAGCGAGCTCGTCCATGAGATGCAGACCTCTTACATCGAGTATGCCATGTCCGTCATCGTCGGGCGTGCGCTGCCGGATGTGCGCGACGGTCTCAAGCCCGTGCACCGGCGCATCCTCTACGCCATGTATGAGGACAACCTGACCTCGGACAAGCCCTTCAAAAAATCCGCCACCTGCGTTGGCGACGTGCTCGGCCGGTACCATCCCCACGGCGACGCGTCCGTGTACGACGCAATGGTGCGTCTGGCGCAGGACTTTTCCATGCGCTACATGCTCGTCGACGGCCACGGCAACTTCGGCTCCGTGGACGGCGACCCCCCGGCCGCCTACCGATACACCGAGGCGCGCCTGTCGAAGATCGCCAACGAAATGCTGCGCGACATCGACAAGGACACCGTCGACTGGGACCCGAACTTTGACGAAACGCGCCGCGAGCCGCGTGTGCTCCCGTGCCGGTTCCCGAATCTGCTGGTCAACGGCAGCTCCGGCATCGCCGTCGGCATGGCGACGAATATCCCGCCGCACAACCTCACCGAGGTCATCAATGCCTGCGTCTGCGTGCTCGAAAATCCGGACGCCACGCTCTCGGACCTCATGCAGCATGTCACGGGCCCGGACTTCCCGACCAGAGGCATCATCGTCGGCCGCAGCGGCATCCGCGCGGCCTACGCTACCGGCCGCGGCCGCATCGTCGTGCGCGCCCGCACCGAGACCGAGACCTGGGGCCACGACCGCATCCGCATCATCGTGACGGAGCTGCCCTATCAGGTCAACAAGCGCCAGCTCATCCAGAACATTTCCGAGCAGGTGCGTGATAAGAAGCTCGACGGCATCTCCGGCCTGCGCGATGAGTCCGACCGCAACGGCATGCGCATCGTCATCGAGCTCAAAAAGGACGCCAACACCCAGGTCGTGCTCAACCGGCTGTTTGCCCAGACGCAGATGCAGACCACGTTCGCCGTGAACATGCTCGCGCTGGTCGATAACCAGTCGCAGCCGAAAATTCTGTCCCTGCGGCACATTCTCGACGAGTACCTCACCTTCCAGGAAGAGATCATCGTCCGCCGCACGAAGTTCGACCTCAAAAAAGCGCTCGAGCGCGCCCATCTGCTCGAGGGTCTGCTCATCGCCGAGGAGAATATCGACGAGGTCATCCGCATCATCCGCGAGAGCTATGACGACGCGAAGGAAAACCTCATGCAGCGCTTCAGCCTGTCCGATGTGCAGGCGCAGGCCATTCTCGACATGCGCCTCAAGGCTCTGCAGGGGCTCGAGCGCGAGAAGCTGCAAAACGAGTATGACGAGCTCGAAAAGCGCATCGCCTACTTCCGTGAGCTGCTGGCCGATCCCGAAAAGGTCAAGGCCGTGCTGCGCGACGAGCTGATCGCCATCCGCGACAAGTATGGCGACGAGCGCAAAACGGAAATCCAGGACATTGAGGACGACATTGATATCGAGGACCTCATCGAGGAGGAGCAGTGCGTGTTCACGCTCTCGCACGGCGGCAATATCAAGCGCGTGCCCGTCGACGAGTACACCGCGCAGAAGCGCGGCGGCAAGGGCGTGCGCGCGGCGACGCTGCGCGACGAGGACTATGTGGACACTGTGTTCACTGCCTCGACGCATGACTACATCCTCTTCTTCACCAACCGCGGCCGCTGCTACCGCAAGAAGGGCTACCTCATCCCCGAGGCCGGGCGCACCGCGCGCGGCGTGAACATCGTCAACTTCATTCAGGTGGACAAGGACGAAAAGGTCAACGCCATGCTGCATGTGCGCGAGATGGACGACGATTCGTTCCTCGTCTTTGCCACGCGCAACGGAACCGTCAAGCGCATGCCGCTCTCGGCCCTGCGCAATATCCGCACGAGCGGCATCCGCGCACTCACGCTCGACGAGGGAGACGAGCTCATCAACGTCATGCGCACCGACGGCAGTCAGAACATCCTCATGGCAACCCACAACGGTCAGGCCATCTGCTTTGCCGAGACGGACGTGCGCCCCATGGGCCGCGAAGCCGTCGGCGTGCGCGGCATCCGCCTCAAGGACGGTGACTGGGTCGTCGGCGCCGAGATCGCGCAGCCGGACGCGGGCGTGCTGTCCATTACCGAAAACGGTTATGGCAAGCGTACCCCGGCCGCCGATTATATCCGCGGCGGCGAGGAACCGCAGCACCGCGGCGGTTCCGGCATGAAAAACTACAACATCACTGATAAGACCGGCCCGGTCGCGGCCGTCAAGGTTGTGTACGATACCGACGACGTGCTCGTCGTCTCGGACGACGGCGTCATCATCCGCATGGAGGCCGCCGGCATCTCCGAGCTCGGCCGCGCGACGCAGGGCGTGCGCATCATGCGCCTGTCCGATGGCGCGCGCGTCATCTCCGTCGCACTCACCGACCGCGCGGAGAGCGAGGACGCCGCCACTGCCGGGGAGCCCGAGGCATGAAGCAGGTCACCATCTATACCGACGGGGCCTGCTCCGGCAACCCCGGCCCCGGCGGCTGGGGCGCCATATTGAGATATGGCGCGCATGAAAAGGAGCTCTCCGGCGGCGAGCCGTCCACGACGAACAACCGCATGGAGCTGCTCGGCGCGATCACGGCGCTGCAGAGCCTGCGCGAGCCGTGCCAGGTGTCGCTGTATACGGACAGTCAGTATCTCGCCAACGCCATCAACCTCGGCTGGCTGCGCGGCTGGAAGCAGAAGGGCTGGCGCCGCAAGGACGGCGAGCTGAAAAACGCCGACCTCTGGCAGACGCTCGACGGGCTGCTCCAGACGCACACCGTGCAGTTTTTCTGGGTCAAGGGCCACGCCGATAATGTGTACAACAACCGCTGCGACGCGCTGGCCGTCGCGGAAAGGGAGAAGTTTGCATGACAGAGCCGAACGAACCGAAGATCGTCCATTTCCCGCCGCGGGCACAGGCACCGGTGCAGGAACCGGCCGGCAACTGGGAGCCGTATGAGCAGCTGTTTGGTCTTGAGGAACTGCTGCAGCAGCTGCCGCCGATCCGCAAGCTGCATCTGGAAAAGGGCAAGCTCACGGATCTTATCCGTCTGTATCCGGACATGAAGCGCACGTTTGATGTGCCCGAGCTGCTGCCCGAGGCCGTCATCGCCAGCGCCATGGTGCGCCGGCGCATGGAGCTGCTGCTCTTCCGCGCGGATGATAAGCGTGAGGCGGGCTATGCGCTCGTGACGGTCTGCTCGCCCTACGGCTACGTGCTCGTGCACGCGCTCACGATCTATCCGTTCCTGCGTGGGCAGCTGCTCGGCCGCGTGGCCATGGAGCTCATCGCGCGCTGCTACGCCGGCAAGAAGGGGATCCTCTACTGTCAGAGCCGCACGTGCGCGGTGCTGCCGGAGCGCGAGCGGCTGCTCGCGAAAAACGGCTACCGCGACACGGGCTTCCGCTTCCGCTGGGACGGGCAGCCGGCGGCACTGTATCTGCGCCCGTGCCAGAGCACGGAGGACATCACGCCCGTGGCGCAGCTGCTGCTGCGGGATCTGTACGGCGATCTGCTGCCGCCGGTCAACGCGCGGCGCATGATCCAGCCGGAGGCGTAACAGGAGGACGATATGGGACAAAGTGTAGATCTCCGCGTGCTCACAGCGGAGGAATTTGGGCCGTTCCGGCAGCGCAACATTGCGCGCTACGCGCAGGAGCTGCTCTTTGCCCGCGCCACGGACACGGAGGAGCACGCGCTCACCGAGGCGCAGGGCGCGCTCGACGAGATGCTGCCGCAGGGCGCGGACACGCCGCGCAACTACCTGCTCGCGGCGGAGTCCGGCGGCGAGACCGTCGGTGAGCTCTGGTGCGACACGACCGAGCCGGAGACGGTGTTCATCAACGACTTTTTCGTCTATCCGGCCTGCCGCGGCCATGGCTGGGGCAATGCGATGCTCCGCGCCGTGGAGGAGCTGGCGGCCGCGCAGTCGTTTGAGCAGGTCGTCACGCATGTATATCATACCAACCGCATCGCGCTGGCCATGTTCGAGTCGGCCGGCTTCACGCAGATCGGCCCGCCGAAGGGCGGCAACATTTTTCTGCGCAAGCGGTATATGCGCTCGCCGTTTCTGGTGTAATGAAAATGGAACCCCCCACCACGCTGCTCAGGCAGCGCGGTGGGGGTTATAAGGTTTGGCAGTATTTATTTTCGGAGAAAATAAATAAAAACAGACCGCCGGGGAACGACGGACGCGCCGAATCTTCCGGCAACAGAGCCGCAGGGGAGCCCGAGGGGGCAAGGCCCGCCTCGGATGAAATCTGGCGGTATTTATTTTCGGAGAAAATAAATAAAAACAGACCGCCGGGGCGTGACAGACGCGCCGAATCTTCCGGCAACAGAGCCGCAGGGGAGCCCGAGGGGGCAAGGCCCGCCTCGGATGAAATCTGGCGGTATTTATTTTCGGAGAAAATAAATAAAAACAGACCGCCGGGGCGTGACAGACGCGCCGAATCTTCCGGCAACAGAGCCGCAGGGGAGCCCGAGGGGGCAAGGCCCGCCTCGGATGAAATCTGGCAGTATTTATATTCATTTTCAAAAAATGAATATAAATACTGCCTCCGGCTGAGATGGGACCGGAGGCAGACCCGCTGCTGCGGGAAGGGGGGAAACGCGGCGCACAGGTTGGAGAAGGATGGAAGGAAGTTGCCTGGATGGGGGCAATGGGATCTTGCGCCGCAGGGAAGAAAGCAGTTTGGTCAGGATGCGTAGATCCTGCCGACGATCCGGGTCGCGAGCCCGATCGGCAAAATGCGCATGAGAAACACGAACAGGGCGTATTTATGGCCCATCGTGCAGATGAGCTTTGCGCGCTTTTGCGTGGCGCGCCGGGCTACGAACTGCCCGGCAAATTCGGCGGTCATGCCGGTCTGCTCGTCGTGCTCCATCACGGCGACGGAGCGCGCGATGCGGCCGTGATAGACATCGTCGCCGTCGCAGCTCTTGCGCCGCGCGGCGGTAAAGCCGGTGGCGATATCGCCCGGCATGATGACGCAGACCTCGATGCCGAAGGGGCGCACCTCACTCGCGAGCGCGAGCGAATACGTGCGCACAGCGGCCTTGGAGGCCGAGTAGTACGCCTGAAACGGAATGGCGATCGGCGCGGCAACGGAGCTCATGTTCACGATGCGGCCGCCGCCCTGCTGCCGCATGACGGGCAGGACGGCGCGGTTCATGTTTACCATGCCGAAAAAGTTCACATCGAACTGCCGCCGGGCCTCTTGCGTCGGCGTGAACTCGATCGCGCCCGAGATGCCGAAGCCCGCGTTGTTGATGAGAATGTCAATGCGCCCCTCGCGGTGCAGGACCTCCGCCACGGCGGCGTCCACCTGCGCTTCGTCCGTCACATCCGCCTGCAGGTGCATCACGCCCGGCTCCGCGTTTTCGGCGCGGCGGCTGAGCTCATACACTTTCAGGCCGCGGCCGCGCAGGGCGCGCGCGGCGTGCAGGCCGATGCCCGAACTGCCGCCGGTGATGACGGCTACACGTGCTTCGGTGGTGGATGCCATGGAGATCGCCTTCGTTTTCTTTGAATTTTTTAAGTATTCTATCAAACCTGTTGAGAAATTGCAAGGGACAACTTGTGAACTTTTCTTGACCTCGGTCACAGTCCGTCCCCGTGCCCATTGACGCACGGCCGGATTTTGGGTATACTGTGTGCAGAAAAATATAGACAAATCAGGCGGCGCGGGCCCACCCGGCGCCGTGGGAGAAAGTATGCATCTGAGTAAACAAATCGAATCCATGTATGACGACGCGGTGCGCATCCGCCAAGACCTGCACCGCATTCCCGAAATCGGCTTTCAGCTGCGCGATACGCAGGCTTATGTCCTGCGCGAGCTCCGGCAGTGCAGTCCTGACCGCATCGAGACGCCGGCCGTCTGCGGTGTGAAGGCCGTGTTTTTCGCCAGGGACGCCGAGACGACCATCGCCTTTCGCGCCGATATGGACGGCATCCACAATGACGAGGCCAATAACGTGCCCTACTGCTCGCAGCACCCCGGCAACATGCACGGCTGCGGCCACGACGGGCATATGACGATTCTTTTGCTCTTTGCGCGCTGGATCGCCAAAAACCGCGCCCATATTCATTGTAATATTGTCCTGCTGTTTCAGCCCGGCGAAGAGGGCTGGGCCGGTGCGCGGCGCATGATCGATGACGGCGCGCTCGAAAACCCGAAGGTCGACCGCATCTATGGCCTGCACCTGTGGCCGACCGTGCCGAAGGGCAAGATCGGCGTGCGCTGGGACTATCTCATGGCGCAGACGAGCGATTTTGAGATTACCGTCCACGGCAAGAGCGCCCACGCCTCCACGCCGCAGATGGGCATCGACGCCATCGTCGTCGCGGCGGAGCTTGTCACGATGGTGCAGACCGTCATCACACGCGATGTGGACCCGCATCAGGACGCGCTGCTCACGCTCGGCAAGATCCAGGGCGGCACGTCGCACAACGTCATCGCCGAGGAGGTCACGATCAGCGGCACGCTGCGCGTGTTCAGCAACGATCTCTACTGTACCCTCAGCCACAAGATTACCGCGCTCATGCAGGGCCTCGAGACGGCCACCGGCGCGCAGATCGACATGGACCGCAAGGTCCGTTACCCCAGCGTGCGCAACCCGCGCGAGCTGGTGGAGCAGTTTTACACCGTGCTCGATTCCATGGACGACACGGTCCTGGTGGAGCCCGTCATGGCGGCGGAGGATTTTGCCGAATACCAGCAGGAGATCCCGGGCCTGTTTTTCTTCCTCGGCGTGCAGGAGCCGACCGGTACCGCCCCGCTGCACAGCAGTCATTTCAATTTCGACGAGCGCGTCCTGCTGACCGGCGTCGAAACGTTCAAACGGATACTGGAGTGTGAGTCAAAATGTACGAAGAAAAAATAATTCCCCCGAAAAAGTCCATGCCGCAGGCCGTGGACGGCACGCTGCGCAAGTTCGCCCTGCGCGTGCCGGAGGTCATCTATCAGTGCAGCGGCATCATGGTCTTTGGCAAGCGCATCAAATCGCTTGTGTTCTCGACCGACCTGTCCATCATCAAAAACGTGAACGCCGACGCCATCATCGCGGTCTACCCGTTCACGCCGCAGCCGATCATCACGCAGGCGCTGCTGCTCGCGGCCGATATTCCGGTGTTTGCCGGCGTCGGCGGCGGCCTCACGCAGGGCCAGCGCGTGGTGAATCTCGCCATGTTCGCCGAGATGCAGGGCGCGACCGGCGTCGTGCTCAATGCGCCGACGGCCAGCGCCGTCGTCTCGCACGTGGCCGAGACGATCGACATCCCCGTCGTGCTCACGGTCGCGCGCGCGGACACGGACTTTGACGAGCGCATCAAAGCCGGTGCCGACATCTTCAACGTTTCCGCCGCGGCGGAGACGCCTGCCGTCGTGCGCTGCATCCGCGAGCAGCACCCCGACGTGCCCATCATCGCCACCGGCGGACCGACGGACGAGAGCATCCTCAAGACCATTCAGGCCGGCGCCAACGCCATCACGTGGACGCCGCCGTCCAACGGCGAGATCTTCCGCGACATCATGGCTGCCTACCGCGAGAACAAGCCGCACCCTTAAAGCGGGGCACAGCACAGAAAACCGGCCCGGACATTTGGAAATGTCCGGGCCGGTCTGCGTTTATTGCGGCGGGGCCTCTGCTGCTTCGTCCACAGGGTCGAACTGCAGCACATCCTGCACGGTCCGAAATGCGTCCGAGTCTCCCCACGTGGTCGTCAGGCGTTTTTCCATCGCCGTTACGACGGGGTACTGCAGCCAGCTCTGCTGGTGGGTATAATACACTCCGCTGCTGAGGATATAGCCGTCGCGCGCCTCTGTGGTGGAGTAGGCGACATAGCCGCGTGTGTGCTCCCCATGCCGCGGCAGGGAAAAGGCGGCGAACAGGTCGGTATTCGTCTGCTCGCCCCAGAGGACGGTGTTCGCGGTGAACGTCCGCGCGCCCAGCGAGGCGTAGGGCGCGGCGAATGTCTGCCCGCCGCGGTCATACAGCACGCGCCCGGTCGCGTCCCCAGCAGCGGCCCATCCCTCCGGGATGCTCCGGCAGGCCGGGCGGATCTGGATCGCCTCCGTGCCGTAGAAGCCGGGGTCGGTCGTCCAGAGAAAGTGGTGGAACACCATCCACGTCTCCCGCTCGCCGGGGAGCTGCACGGCCACGCCGGTCAGGCGCAGCTCCTTGACATCAAAGACCGTGTCCAGTACGCTGACAACGCCGCCCTCGCCGTCGCTTTCCTTGTACGAGACGGTTCTGCCGTCGTTGACGGGATAGTCTTCTGTCTTGGTCACGACGCGCAGCGCGCCGTCACAGGCGGCGATGTCCTCCGGCGTGAGATCGTTGAGCACATCCTCCGGGAAGCCGAGGCCGAGCAGCTGCTGCCGGATCGTTTCCGTCTGTGCCTGCTCGGATGTGTCCACGGGCTGCCAATCCATCGGATAGCTGCCGCCGAAGAGATACCCGAGCGTGCAGCCGATGCCCAGCACCGCAGCAATCACGAGCACGATGCACCGGTCTGTCACCCGCACCGGCCCCGGCGCGATGGCGTACCCGGCCTCGTCCAGCGCGCCGGACAGCCGGCAGAGACTGCGGAGGATGAATCCATAGCCGATGAGCATTGTGATCGGAACGACCCATCCGCTGTACTGAACGGCAGCGAGGACGCACACGAGCGCGTACCACACGATCAGCGCGAGCGCGCCGCCGGCCTGCGCGGGCAGGCCCGCCTTTGCCTGCACTGCCAGCAGCCCTCGCCAGAAGCAGAAGTACAGGGCGAGGAGCAGCACCGCGTTCCCGGCTGTGAGCGCGGTCGTGACGGCGGGCGTGAACACGGCGCTCTGCAGGATCGTCGTATTCAGGATCAGAGTCATGAAAAAGTAGGCCGCGCGGACCACGGTGATGGCAAAGCAGCCGCCGAGCCAGCGGTTTTCCTGCCGCAGAGCGCGGAAGCCCAACAGCAGCAGCACTGTGCCGATGGCGGGGAGGATGTAGTTCAGGCACCAGAAGTTCAGGGTGATCGCGCACAGCGCCATGCCGAAGAGGATGCGGTTCATGGCGCGCCGCCACGGCGTCACCTCGGCCACGATCTCCTCCGGCGGAACATCGGGGACGCTCCGGGCCAGCATGGCCTCAAAGTCCGCGTCCGTCATGGTCTCCCACGGGCGGTCACACATGGCCCTCACCTCCCAACATCGTGCGCAGCCGTTTTTTCAGGCGGTAGAGCCTGCCCTCGACCGCCCGGGCGGTCATGCCCAGCTCGGACGCAATCTGCGCGGTGGACTGTAAGTAATAGTACTTTCGGTAAAACAGCGCTCGATCCCCCGGGGAGAGACGGCCCAGCGCATTATGCACGGCGGCGCTGCGCTCCGCCTGCAAAATTGCTTCCTCGGGGGAAGCGTCGGGCGCCGGTGTGCCCGCCGGGATGGCCTGCGTGCCAGGGCGGTGCTGCGCGCTGCGCTGATAGTTTCGCGCCGTGTTTCGGGTGATCGCCGTCAGCCACGCATTCCAGCTCCCACGCGCCGGGTCGAACTGCGCGATTTTGTTCCACACGCGCAGCGACGCCTCCGACAGGCACTCCTCCCGGTCCTGCGGGTCCGGCAGGATCGGCGCGATGATGTAGCGCATCAGCGGCCCGCAGTGCAGCAGCAGCGCATCCATGCCGCGCTCGTCATGCTGCTGCAGCAGCGCGATCATATCCTGTTCGTGCACGCCCTCGCCTCCTCCCGGCTCTGTCTCTACTTCATTATACACGCCCCGACCGAAAAACCCACGCATATTTTTCCGCCCCCGTGCGGGAAGAAAAAAACAGTGCCCGGCGGATGCCGGGCACTGTCTGTTTTATTATCTGCGTTCTTACACGGGCTTGTTCGAGGTCTTGAGCACGACATCGTGCGCGCCGCCCTCGACGATGCTCACCGAGGATACGAGCGTCAGCCGCGCCTTTTCCTGCAGCTCGCGGATGGTCAGAGCGCCGCAGTTGCACATGGTCGAGCGCACCTTCGCCAGCGTCTGCTGCACGTTGTCCGAGAGCTTGCCGGCGTAGGGCACGTAGGAATCCACGCCCTCCTCGAAGGACAGCTTCTTGCTGCCGCCGAGGTCGTAGCGCTGCCAGTTGCGCGCGCGGTTGGAGCCCTCGCCCCAGTACTCCTTCATGAGCGTGCCGTTGACGTTGACCTTGTCCGACGGGCTCTCGTCGAAGCGGGCGAAGTAGCGGCCGAGCATCACGAAGTCCGCACCCATGGCCAGTGCGAGCGTGATGTGGTGGTCGTGCACGATGCCGCCGTCGGAGCAGACGGGCACGTAGATGCCGGTCTCGCGGAAGTACTCGTCGCGTGCGCGGCAGACCTCGATGACGGCGGTCGCCTGGCCGCGGCCGATGCCCTTGGTCTCACGCGTGATGCAGATGGAGCCGCCGCCGATGCCGACCTTCACGAAGTCCGCGCCGCAGTCGGCCAGGAAGCGGAAGCCGTCCGCGTCCACAACGTTGCCGGCACCGACCTTGACGCTGTCGCCGTAGCGCTCGCGGATCCACTCGAGCGTGCGCTTCTGCCACTCGGAGTAGCCCTCGGACGAGTCGATGACGAGCACATCCACACCGGCGTCGACCAGTGCGGGCACGCGCTCGGCATAGTCGCGGGTGTTGATGCCGGCGCCGACGAGGTAGCGCTTCTGGCTGTCGAGCAGTTCGTTCGGCTTCTGCTTGTGGAGGTCATAGTCCTTGCGGAACACGAACGCGCACAGGCGGCCCTCGTCATTGACGATGGGCAGGGAGTTGAGCTTGTGCTCCCAGATGATGTTGTTGGCTTCCTTCAGGGACGTGCCGTCGGGCGCAGTGATCATCTTCTCGCGCGGCGTCATGAACTCGCGCACCGGCGTCTCGGGCGCCATGCGGCTCACGCGGTAATCGCGGCTCGTGACGATGCCGACCAGGCGGCCGTCAGCCGTGCCGTCTTCCGTGACGGCGACGGTGGAGTGGCCGGTCTGCTCGCGCAGGGCCAGAATGTCCGCCAGCGTTGCGTCGGGGCTGATGTTCGAATCGCTCTGGACAAAGCCCGCCTTATAGCTCTTGACACGGGCGACCATCGCGGCCTCATCTTCAATCGACTGCGAGCCGTACAGGAACGACACGCCGCCCTCCTGCGCCAGCGCGACGGCCAGCCGGTCGCCGGACACGGACTGCATCACGGCCGAGACCATCGGCACGTTCAGCGACAGGGCCGGTTCCTCGCCCGCGCGAAAGCGCGTCAGCGGCGTGCGCAGAGAGACATTGTCCGGAATGCACTCGCTCGAGGAGTAGCCGGGCACCAGCAGATACTCATTGAACGTGTGCGACTGGCCAGAAAAGAAGTAAGCCATGGGAAAGACCTCCTTATAACAATATACAGTGTAGGAAAACGGCGCCGTGCGCCGCTGGAAAAATGATTTTTGCTATTGTACCGCGAACGGGCGCGCTTGTCCACCCCGAAGCATGGAAAAAATCGCGCATACGCTTGCGCCTTTTTTATAAAATATATAAAAAACTGCGCACCGCCGCCGGGCGGTGCGCAGACAGATCACAGTTTGCGGATCTTGTCCTTCTCCTCGATGAGGGGCAGGTATTCCATGTACGGCGTGTCGTTGGCGCAGGTGAACTTTGCCTCGGAGCTGAACGCCTCGACCTCCTTGTGCGCCTGCTCGATCGGGCGCATCGTGCCCGCGCCGGCGATGCAGCCGCCCGGGCAGGCCATGCCCTCGAGCAGATAGCCGTCGTACTTGCCGGCCTTGGCCATCATCAGCAGCTTGCGGCAGTCGGCCAGGCCGGTCGCCGCGGCGACCTTGACCTCCCGCTCGGGCTCCATGTCGTGGATGGCGTTGACGACCGCCTGCGCCACGCCGCCGGAGTAGGCGAAGCGGCGCGCGTCGCGGCTGGAGTTGGCCGACAGTTCCTCCTCGTCCTCGGGCAGGAAGGCCTTGTCCATGCCCTTGGCCGCGAAGATGCCGAGCGCCTCCTCGAACGTGAGCACGAAGTCCACGTCGCTGCGCACGCTCTGGCGCCGCGCCTCGAGCTTTTTCGAGTCGCACGGTCCGATGAACACGACCTTGCAGTCCGGATGGTCGCGCTTGATCATGCGCGCGGTGAGCACCATGGGCGTGAAGGCGACCGAGATGTTCTTTTCAAACTGCGGGAAGAGCTTTTTGACCATGTCGCTCCACGACGGGCAGCAGGACGTGACCATGAACTTGTGCTTGTCGGGCACTTCCTCAAGAAAGTCCGCCGCCTCCTCGATCACGCACAGGTCCGCGCCGATGGCGACCTCGTACACATCGGCAAAGCCGAGGCGCTGGAACGCCTTGCGTATCCGCTCGGGCACGCCCTCGGGGCCGAACTGCCCCACGAACGCCGGCGCGAGCGCGACGTACACGGGCGTGTCGCTCTTGACAGCCTGAATGGTCTGGAAGATCTGGCTCTTGTCCGAGATCGCACCGAACGGGCAGCTGACCATGCACTGGCCGCAGGAGGTGCACTTGGAGTAGTCGATGTCGGCGCGGCCGAGCCCGTCGGAATGGATGCAGTCCATGCCGCAGGCCTTGCGGCACGGGCGCTCGAGACGCACGATGGCGTTGAACTTGCACTCCTTCAGGCAGCGCCCGCAGCGGATGCACTTATCCGGGTCGATGTGGGCCTGACCGTTCTGCCGTGTGATGGCCTGCCGCGGGCAGACCGCCATACACGGATGCTCCAGACAGCCCTGGCATACGTTCGTGATCTTCACAACGTTGTCCGGGCAGCGGTTGCACGCGAACTTGATGACGTTGATGAGCGGCTTTTCGTAATAGATATCCGGGTCAAGCGCCTTTTCCACGCCGTCCGATAGCAGGGAGAACTCCGAAAACTTGCGCAGCGGCAGCCCCATGGCCAGCCGCAGCCGTTCGCCGACGACGGCGCGCTCGAGAAACAGACTGTCCCGGTAGGAGCCGATCTCACCGGGGATGATCTTGAACGGCAGCTCTTCGAGCCGCTTTGCGTAGTCGCCGCCCTCATAAGCCATTCGGGCGATCTCTGTGAATACTTCGTGACGGATACGGACTTTTCCGGTTTCAATGCCGCGCATATTGCACTCCTTTTGTTTGAAAAACTTATTCTGATTCGTGAATTTTGCAACAAGCACTTGACGAGAGCTTGCATGAAACATTATACTGATACGTGATAAATTTCGCAATTCTTTTTTATGTAATTTTGCCGAAACGTTGGGCATCGGCGGAAAACTGTTGAAAAATCAAAGAAAACGGCGCATGTGTTCCGAAGTGCCGGCTTGTGTTGGAGGCCGGTCTGTGACTTGGACACAGAAAGATCTGCCTGTCTGTGGTAGGATGGATGCAATGAAAGCCACAGCTTCCGCAAATTTTTTCAGCCGTCAGGAGGGAACGCACTATGGAAGAAAACAAAACGAAAGCCAAGATCATTGCCGTTGCTGGTAAGGGCGGCGTCGGCAAGACCTCTCTGTGCTCGGCGATTGTGCGCGAGCTGGTAGAGGCCTTCCCCGGCAAGCGCATCCTCGCCATCGACGCAGACCCGGCTGTGGGCCTGTCCACGGCGCTGGGCGTGCACGTCGAGCACACCATCGACGACATCCGCAATGAAGTGATCGAGACCTCGGAGCGCGGCGAGTACCGCCAGGCCATCGAGGTGCTCAACGAGGCGCGCTTCCGCATCTTCGACACCATGGTCGAGTGTGACGGCTTTGCCTTCCTTGCCATCGGCCGTCCGGAGGCCGCCGGATGCTACTGCTCGGTCAACTCCTACCTTAAGGAGGTCATCAGCATGCTCGCCAATGACTTTGACTACGTGGTCATCGACGGCGAGGCCGGCATCGAGCAGATCAGCCGCCGCGTCATGGAGCAGGTCTCGCACCTGGTCCTCGTCACCGACCAGAGCGCCAAGGGCGTGAACGTCTGCCGTGAGATCAAGGAGGCGGCCGACGATCTCATCACCTACGAGCGCATCGGCATGATCGTCAACCGTGTGGTCGACCCGAGCATGAACGATCTCGTCAAGCTCGACGGCGTGGACGTGCTCGCCTACATCCCCACCGATCCGATCCACGCCGCCAACGACATCCACGGTAAGAGCGTGTTCGAGCTGCCGGAGGACTCCAACATCATGGTCGGTGTCCATCAGGCGCTGCACAACCTGGGCATTTTTTGAGGAGGGAACGACATGAAGGATATGGAACTGTACGACAGCTTTATTCGCGAAACGACCGATCTGCTCGGCGCGCCGACGCAGAAGTGGGCCTACAAAGAGCGCGATGCATGGAAGGACAACGGCGAGAGCGAGCTGGTGCTGCTGCGCGACGCTGCGTATGAGCTCGGTGGCGGTGCGAACGACGCCGTGAACTTCACCTGCGTCACGTCTGACAGCAGTCTTGTCCCGGCGGACGAGGTGCTGCTCTATGGCCCGGATATGAAGGAGATCAAGGGCGACGTGCCGTTTGCCCGCCTCGTGATCCTCGGCGTTAAGGACATCGACGTCGAGCAGAAGGACGCGACTTACGCTGCCATCCGCAATATCGAGTTTGTGAAGTATCACGTCTTCCCGGACGGGTACATGATGCGCGTTTCGCCCGAAAGCAGCCGCGAGCAGATCCGCGTGAGCAAGAAGGCCATCAAGAAGGGTATCTCGTTCTACAAGGTCGGCTGCGACTTCATCAAGCAGTATAAGAAAAACCCGAACATCACGAATGTGCGCGTGATCTTCATCACGAAGAATGTCGACTTCAAGACCCTGCACGACACGGCCAAGAAGATCGACGACGTGACCAAGACCATGAACACCATCCTCGAGGGCATGCCCGAGGATCTCGACTGCGCGAGCTGCAGCTTCAAGCCCGTGTGCGACGAGGTCGAGGGCCTCAAGGAGCTCCACTTCGGCAAGGCCGGCAAGAAGATGCCGAAGGCATAATTTCCGCAGTACATACACGCACGGCCCCGCAGGTTTCTTGCGGGGTCGTGTTTTTACGACTTGTGATTTGATTTGGAGAGGAGGTGCGCCATGCCGAATTTTCGCATGACGCTCAGCTACGACGGCACGCGCTACAACGGCTGGCAGCGGCAGGGCAACACGCCGGACACCATTCAGGGGCGGCTCGAAGCCGTGCTTAGCGACCTGCTGGCGCAGCCGGTCGAGGTCGCGGGCTCCGGCCGCACGGACGCGGGCGTACACGCCCGGATGCAGACGGCGTCGTTCCGCGCGAAGACCGATCTGCCCGCACCGGAGCTGCTGCGCCGGCTGCGCGCGCGCCTGCCGGGGGACATCGGCGTGCTCACGCTCGAGGAAACCGCGCCCCGCTTTCACGCGCGCCTGTCCTGCCGCGGCAAGACGTATGTCTACCGCGTCTGGAACAGCGAGACGCCGAACGTGTTCGAGCGCCGCTATGTCTATGCCCTGCCGCAGCCGCTCGACACGGCGGCCATGCAGCGCGCGGCCGCGCTGCTGTGCGGCCGGCATGACTACACGTCGTTTTGCGCCAACCGGCGCATGAAAAAATCCGCCGTGCGCACGGTCGATGCCATCACCGTCGAGCGGCTGGGTGATGAGGTGCGCCTGACGTTTTCGGGCGAGGGCTTTTTGTACCACATGGTGCGCATCCTCACCGGCACGCTGCTGGAGGTCGGGCTCGGGCAGCGGGACGCCGGCACGATGGCGGATATTCTCGCCGCGCGCGACCGCGCCGCCGCCGGGCCGACAGCGCCCGCCCGCGGGCTGATCCTGTGGGAGACGCGCTATGCGCGCACACACCCCGAAGTCGGAGAGGAGAAACGCGAATGAAAGAAGAATGCCTGATCTGCGGCGCGCCGCTGGAATATCTGGAGACGGATGTGCAGATGCAGTGCGAGATCTGCCGCAAAAAAGAGCTCGCCAAGACGCGCTGCGTAAACGGGCACTACGTGTGCAGCGACTGCCATATGCAGGGGCTTGACAGCATCGTGGAGCTGTGCCTGCGGGAGACCGCGTGCGATCCGGTCGCCATTGTCGAGCGGATGATGGCGCTGCCGAGCTGCCATATGCACGGGCCGGAGCACCATGTGATGGTCGGAGCGGCGCTGCTGACGGCGTATCACAACGCCGGCGGAGACATTGATCTTTCCGACGCGCTCATGGAGATGCTGCGCCGCGGCAAAAGCGTTCCCGGCGGCGCGTGCGGCTTCTGGGGTGCGTGCGGCGCGGGGATCAGCACGGGGATGTTCGTCTCGATCATCTCCCGGTCAACGCCGCTGACCGACGAGCCGTTTGCGCTGTCGCACAAAATGACGGCGGCCGCGCTCGGGCAGATCGGTGAGATCGGCGGCCCGCGCTGCTGCAAGCGGGACTCGTTTCTGTCCATTCTCACGGCGATCGATTTTGTGAAGGAGCACTTCGGCATCGCGCTGCAAAAGCCGGAGGTCGTGTGCCGCTACGCCGCGCAGAACAATCAGTGCATTGGAAAGCGCTGCCCCTTCAGCGCGGCAAACCACTGAGCGCCGGGACGCACAAAATCGGGATTTTCGGAGAGGTCGTCATGATTCGAGCATTGCAAAAAGCAGATATCAACAGCGTCGCCGAGATATGGTTAGACACCAATCGCAAGGCACACGCTTTTATTCCCGCGTCCTACTGGGAGCGCAATTTTGCCTCCGTGAAGGAAATGCTGCCGCAGGCGGAAGTTTATGTGTATGAAACCGAGACCGGGATACAGGGCTTTCTGGGCCTGAACGGCGAATACATCGAGGGCATTTTTGTTTCGGAGGAAGCACAATCGCGCGGCATCGGGAAGTGTCTGCTCGACTGCGCCAAGGACAGAAAGCCGGCGTTGCGCCTGAACGTGTATCAGAAGAATGTGCGGGCGATCCGTTTTTACCGACGGGAGGGGTTCCAAATTCAGCGCGAAGGACTGGATGCAGCCACTGGCGAACCGGACTGCGAAATGATATGGCGGCGGGATTAGGGACTCCGGCTTGCCGACCCGCCGGGAGCGCGCAAAATCGGAAGTTGTAGTAAAGGAGGTTTACAATGGGGTTTTGGATTTTTATGTTGATTATGGATTTGCTTCTTCCATTTACGATGATTGGT
>ENA-OUPA01000203-OUPA01000203.1-human-gut-metagenome-genome-assembly--contig:-NODE-203-length-46096-cov-6.07046_pt1 | contig 46096 bp, 37 predicted proteins | sample MGYA00237939_ERZ548770 | MGnify/ENA primary metagenome ERZ548770 (study PRJEB26490, sample SAMN05356877) | human gut metagenome | biome: terrestrial biome; feature: human-associated habitat; material...
AGCCCACCTTCACGCCCGATGCGGACAACGTGCTGCCCATCACCGACGACGAGTACTTCGACGACGACATCGTGGGCAACTTCGTGGAATGGGTGCGCGTGACCTACGGTGACGAGACGCTGGAGGAGAACCTGCGCTATGTGGCCGACGCGCTCGGCGGCAAGGGCAGCCCGCGCCAGGTGATTCGCGACTACTTCGTGAAGGAGTTCTTCCGCGACCACTGCCAAACCTACAAGAAGCGCCCCATCTACTGGCTGTTCGACTCCGGCAAGAAGAACGGCTTCAAGGCGCTTGTGTACATGCACCGCTACCGGCCCGACCTGCTGGCGCGCCTGCGTACCGACTACGTGCACGAGCAGCAGGAGCGCTACCGCACGCAGATCGCGCATCTGGAGGAAGCCGAGGCTGCGGCCTCCGGCGCCGAGCGCACGCGCGCGACCAAGGCGCTGAAGAAACTGCGCGACCAGCTGGATGAGACGACCGCTTTCGAGGAGAAGGTGCACCACCTGGCCGACCAGATGATCGAGATCGATTTGGACGACGGCGTGAAGGTGAACTACGCCAAATTCCAAGACGTGCTGGCGAAGATCAAGTAGAAACGCGATTCGGGAGAGGAGCGGTTCGTGGCGAACTTCCATACGAATGTTGTGGCCATCGTGGCGCAGCCGCACGATATGCTGAACGTGCTGAAGACTATGGGCCACAACCTGCGCTCGCGCGCCGCCGCGACGGAGTTCAACGTGCCCGTAGACGACTTCGATGATGTAGACGAGCTGTTCTGTGCCATGCGAAGGGACATCGAGGACTGGTACTGGCTCACCTTTGTGCCCTACGAGGGGCCGGCCGACGATGAGGAGGCGGCGTGGCAGTCCGACGGCCGCCCGCTGAGCGAGAGCGGAGACGTCGGGCTTTGGAAGCGCCAGTCGCTGTACGCTTTGCTGATGGGGTACTCCACGGCCTGGGTCGACAACGGCGACGATGTCTGCGCCTTCATGAGGCTCCTTCCCGACGGGCGCTACGCCTTCGCGCACTTCGACGCCGATGAGTACGACAACTACAATTGCGTGTGGCTGTCGGCTGCCCGCACGACCGGTGATAGTGCTCGCCAAGTCGCAACGTGCATCGACAGCGCTTCGAAAGACGAGTTATGCGAGCAGTTCATTCGCCTCACCCGGACGTGGGAGCCCTCTGAGGAGGACGATCTGGCGGATGTCGTCTACAACGTCGCGCTTTGCGGTTGGATGTGGTACGGGAGCATTGGAAGCGCGGGGTATATACCCGACGAGACGGGCGTTCAGGCTGAAGCGGAGGCCCTGTTCGGCCAGACATCCCTCGACAAGCACTTCGAACGTGTGGTGGAGCCCCCGCCGGAGCCTGAGGAGCCCCTATGTCCGCTTACTCCCGAGGAGGAGGTCATCGACCAGATTAGGGCGTGCCTGGCGTCGATGATTGACTTCCCACTGTATCTGGCCATCGACAATGATCATCTTGCTGACGAAGGCAGGCCGTTGGAGGGGCTTGTCGCGGGCATGGGCGCCGCGCTGCGGGTCGGGGCGCGCTATTGCGGTTTCGGCAAGCTCTCCGTCGAGGCTCTCGCCGAGGACGGTACGCTCCTCGGCGAAGTGACCAGAGAGTTCAACCCCGCGTTCGGTTGGTGGGAGGACATTCGATGGTTCACCAGGGCCCTGTCGTCGCTGGGGCCTCTTTTATCGGTCACTGTTGAGGGAGTGATGCCGAAGAGCCACTGGATCGGGAAGACAAGTGCCGCAGGGCCCAATTTCGTGCTGAGAGTGGAGCTTGGCCCTGCAAAGCTGTCCTCCGTGACCGAGGGGCTTTCCGACTACTTCTGGAAGGCGAGGCCCGGCGCGGCCGGCGGCGCAGGGCACTGCGGTCAAGCGGCGTCTAGGAAGGATTCGGTTCTGGGTGGCGTCGCGAACCGCCCTGAGACCGATGATAGGGAGCGATCAGGCGCGTGCGCGAACGCTGGCCGTGGGGGAACGGGCGTCAGTTCCCAGAGAGACCGCAATCGGCTTATCCGCCGATCGGTGCGCAGTGCCACGCTGGAGGAGCTGATCGTGCTCTGGCACATCGCTGGGCTGCCTGCCACGGTGGCCGCCGGATCGGCCGAGGCGCATCTGCTTCCGCCCGGCGTCGACCGCATCGATACGGAAAAGAAGAAGGAGAGACGCGCGACGATGCTCTCCCACGTGGGGCGCCCTTGGTACGAGCAGGTGGGCCAGACAGGTAGGACGGTGTGCGAGGAGTCGTACTTTCACGGAAGGGACGCGACCATTGTGGCGGCGAGCGAGCAGGGAGGCGTGGTGCTCGTGCAAGGGGAGAGGCGGCCGTGGGTTCGATTGCGGCGGGAGACCCTGCTATACGGGCTTTGGGCTGCGGGAGTGGTGACCGATGCCGACCTTGCGCCGTCGGACGAATGGCGGTGCCGGCACGGCATCGAGATGGAGTCGAGGGCCCATACGGTCACGTTGCCGAAACTGCACGTGTACGATTCTGGATTTTGGGATGTAGGGACCGATTACGAGTTGTGGTGCTGTCCTAATTGAGATATCGAGAGGAGCATAGGTGGCTGAGTTGGATGTGCGTGAGCAGTTTCTGGGGCGGTTCGCCGAGCCGCTTTCCGGGGCGGCGCGGAGGCGCATTGTGATATGGCACGACGCGGACGGCGAGTTCGAGGCGGACTTCGACGCCTTGGCAGCCGCTGCCGAGGCAGGAGGGCTGCCTACGGGAGAGCGGCCGCTGCGGTTTTTGAAGATCGAGGACGGTGCGCTGTTCTCAGCGAAGCGGACGTTGGCCCGCGAGGATACGGAAAGTGACTTCGCGGTGTACCGTCAGCGTCCAGCGGGGGATATCGCCGGCGACCTTTTGGCCGATATCGAGCTGTACGCGGAGCATTTCCAGGCCGACGGGTTGTCGCTTATGGTGCAGGCGGTGGGCGCTGCCGATACCGCCGAGGTGCGTGGGGCCTTGGCTGAGCTGCGACCGTTCTTCGCTGCCAAAGAGCGCTTGTCTGCCTTCGCGACGGTGATGCCCCACGCGACTGATGCCGCCGATGTGCGCGCTGGCGTGCTGGCGGCGGCCTTGGGAAAAGTGGAGCCCGCGGCTCAGGCCATCGCGAGGGCGTTTGCCTTGGCAGCTTTAGCCGACGAGGAGGCGGGAGAGGCCGGCCGCACCCTCGGCCGCCTTGAGCGCTATGGCGCCGCTGGGGCGCTGGCGCGCTACGTCGGGGCGGTGACGGGCTACACGGGCGAGCTCGCCAACGCGCGGGCGCTCATGGAGCATCTGCTTCTCACGGCCTTTGCGGCCACGGTGCCCGAGAGCCTCATGGCGGGGCTCGAGAGCCGCTACTCGGCGGCCCATTCCCAGTTCTGTCTAGGGATCGTTCGCGATTGGGCCGAAAGCGACGATGGCGAGCGTGCTGTGCTCGCGGAGGCGGCCGAGCGCGTGCAAGACGAGCTCAACTTGGAGATGCGCCTTGCCAAGGCACCCATCTCAGCGATTGCCGCGAGCGATATATTCCCGGCGACGGGACGAGTTATCGTGCGCGATTTGGCAGCATCGCTTGCCCAAGGGTCTGACCGCCGCGCCGAGGTGCGCGAGGTGGCCGGTGTTCGCCGTGGGCTTGCCGGCTATGGTGAGATCGCCTGCTACTTCGATGCTCTGGAGGCCGCCTGCGCCATGCAGGATTTCCTGCGCGCCCACGGCGAAGGCTTCCATGCGGCGCCGGCCGCGGCGGTATGGGAGGCCTACGCGACGGATTGGTGGCGGATGGACGCTGCCTACCGCCGCTTCTGCGAGGCCCTTGAGCGCTGCGCTCGAGACGCCGATCCCGACCTGGCCGATGCGCTGGGGCCGCTGGCTGATTGGGCCGAGGGGCAGTACGTGCACGGGTTCGTCGTGCCGGCCAACGAGTGCTGGGTGGCCACGGCCGAGGCCGACTGGGAGCGCGATGGGTTCGTCCAGGGCGTGCCGCGCCAGCGCCGCTTCTATGACGAAGTGGTGGAAAACGAGCTGGCCGGGGCAAAGCGCGTGGTGGTCATCGTGAGCGATGCGCTGCGCTACGAGGTGGCGCGCGAGCTTGCCGAGAGCCTGGAGCGCGGCCAGCGCGTGGAATGCCGCGTGGACGCCGTGCAGGGCACCTTCCCCTCCATGACGCGGTTCGGCATGGCGGCGCTTCTGCCGCACCGGACGATGACGGTGAGCGCGGACGACGACGGCGCGGTGCTCGTCGACGGGATGCCGACGGCCACCACCGAGCAGCGCCAGGCCGCGCTTCGGGCGCGCCGTCCGAAGTCGGTGGCCCTGCGCGCCGAGAAGGTGCTTTCCATGAAGTCCGTCGAGCAGAAGGAGCTCGCCCGCGACGCCGAGGTGGTCTATATCTACCACAACACCGTGGACGCCACCGGCGAGGACGCCTCCACCGAGCACGACGTGTTCGGCGCCTGCGAGCGGGCCGTGCGCGACATCTGCGGGCTGGTGCGCATCGCCACCAATCAGATAAAGGCCGCGCGCATCGTGGTGACGGCCGACCACGGCTTTCTGTACACCCGCTGCCCCGTGCCCGCCTCCGACAAGTTCTCGCGCGGGGCGCTGGCCGCCTCGGCCGTGGAGACGGGGGAGCGCTACCTGGTGGTGCCTCAGGGTACCGACGACGATCTTTTGGTGAAGATGTCCATGGAGGCCGTGGGCGGCGGCGAGCTGACGGGACTCGCACCCCGGGGGTTCGTGCGCATCAATCGGCCCGGGGGTGTGAGCCACTACGCCCACGGCGGCATCAGCCTGCAGGAGCTGTGCGTGCCCGTGGTGCGCGTGCGCTACGGCGGCTCCCGTTCCAAGCGCATCACCGACGCCGCGGCCGCCGAGATAAAGCTGCTGGACACGAACCGCCGCATCACCTCCATGGTGTTCCGCGTGCGGCTGTACCAGCCCCAGCCTGTGGGCGGCAAGGTTGCGCCGGCCACCTACGATTTGGTGCTGGTGGATGGCGCGGGCAACCCCGTGAGCGACGTGCGTCGGGCCGTGGCCGACCGCGACTGCGCCGACGAGCAGGGACGCGTCATGGAGGTGCTCTTCAACCTGCGGCCGGGCCGCGCCTTCGCGGCCAGCGAGCCGTTGTACCTGGTGGCCCGCGACCAGGAGACGGGCAACGTCGCCTGGCGCGAGGAATACCGGGCGGATATCGCGTTCGCGCCCATGGATGATTTCGGATTCTAGGAGGATTAAGTGAGCGATTCCTCAACAACCATAAACGAGGCCATGGACGAGGTATCCGCGGCCGCGGCGGTCGACGACGTCTTCGAGACCGACGCGGTGGATCGGCTCGCCGTGGAGCATTTCCCCGGCAAGATCGTGCGCAAAGACCTCACGGCCCTCATGAAGCGCGGCGCCAACGTGCCCACCTTCGTGCTGGAGTACCTGTTGGGCATGTACTGCTCCACCGACGACCCCGTGGCCGTGGAGGGCGGCCTCGAGCGCATCCGCGGCATTCTTCTGAACAACTACGTGCGCCCGGACGAGTCCGAGGTCATCAAATCGAAAATCCGGGAGTTGGGCTCCTACACGGTCATCGACAAGGTGTCCGCGCGGCTTGACGAGCACAGCGACGTCTACGTGGCCCACTTCACCAACTTGAGTATCGAGCCGTTCATCATGCCGGCCGAGTATGTGCGTCAGTACACGAAGATCCTCCAAGGCGGTATCTGGTGCATCCTGCGCATCCAGTACACCCATCCGATCGACGACGACTTCGCCGACCCCTTCGAAGAGCCGGCGCCGGTGCGCAAGCGATCCAAGAAGAACGGGCCGGAGGACTCGCCCTTCAGCGTCATCAGCCTGACACCCATCCAGATGCCCAACCTCGATTTAGACGCGATGATCGCCGAGCGGCGCCACTTCACCTGCGAGCAATGGGAGGCGCTGCTCTTGCGCTCGGCGGGCTACGAGCCCACGGCGCTCTCCGAGAAGGAGCGCCTGCACTTCATCGAGCGCATGGTGCCTCTGGCCGAGCGCAACTACAACCTCTGCGAGCTGGGGCCGCGGGGCACGGGCAAGTCGCACATCTACAAGGAAGTCTCGCCCTACGCTATTCTTTTGTCCGGCGGACAGACCACCACGGCGAACCTGTTCGGCCGCATGAACGCCAAGGGCGAAGGAAGGCTTGGCCTGGTGGGCTTGTGGGACTGCGTCACCTTCGACGAGGTGGCGGGCATGAACTTCAAGGACGCCAATGCCGTGCAGATCCTGAAGGATTACATGGCCTCGGGCAGCTACGCCCGCGGGCGCGACATGCTGAACGCCGATGCGTCCATCGTGCTGGAGGGCAACATCAACGACTCGGTGCAGAACGTGCTGAAGACCACGCACCTGTTCGATCCCTTCCCACCCGAGTTCAACGACGACAGCGCCTTTTTCGACCGCATTCACTGCTATCTTCCCGGGTGGGAGATTCCCAAGATGCGCTCGAATCTGCTGACGGAGCACTACGGGCTCATCACCGACTGCCTGAGCGAGTTCTGCAAGGAGATGCGCCGCAAGGACTTCACGCACCTCATCGACCGGCACTTCCGTCTGAACTCCGACTTCAACAAGCGCGACGAGATAGCCGTGCGCAAGACCTTCAGCGGTCTGGCGAAGCTGCTGTTCCCCGACGGGAACATGGGGAAGGAGGACGTGCGCCGGATTCTGGAGTACGCCATCGAGGGGCGCCGGCGCGTGAAGGAGCAGCTGAAGATTATGGCCGGCGTAGAGTTCATCGACGTGGGGCTGGGCTACTACGACGCCGACGACCCCACTGACGCGCGGGTGGTGGGGGTGCCCGAGCAGTCCGACGGCGCGCTCATTCCCGACGCGCAGCTGCTGCCGGGCCACGTGTTCGGCATCGGTCACTCGGCGGCAAGCGGGGAATGCGCCGTGTACAAGCTGGAGAATCGGGCTGTGGCCGGCGATTTCCATCTGCAGACCGAGGGTCTGGGCGGGTACAAGGCCGTGAAGGAGGCCATTAAGGCGGCGTGGCAGTACTTCGAGAACAATGCCGCGCGGGTGGCCCCCGGCATGCATATCAACAAGAAGGACTACCTGCTGTTCTTCAACGACCTGCAGGGCAAGGGTGCCTCCGACGAGGTGTCCCTGGCCGAGTTCGTGGGCCTGTGCTCGGCGGCGGCCAACCGGCCCGTCTCGGCGGCGCTCGTGATCCCGGGCGTGCTGCGCATGTCCGGCACTATGGGCGAGCTGCGCGATCTGGAGGACATCATGCGCGTGGCCCGCAATGCCGGGGCGCGGCGCATTTTGCTGCCCATGAGCTCCATCCGCGATCTGCAGGGCATCGCGCCGGAGCTCATCAGCGCTATCAGCCCCGACTTCTACCCGGACGGCGACGCGGTGGCCGCAGCCAGGAAGGCGCTGGAGCTGTAGGGTTCGCGGAGAACGCGAGAGAACGATAGCGTTCAGAAGGCTTGGTGGGAAAGGAGGCCGCCAGTGGCCACGATCGACGTTGATGCGCTGCGAGAATACTTACGCGACTACTACGGCACGGCTATGATGGGCGGCCTTTGGCCGGCCGTGGCCGATTTGGGGGAGGTGGATGCCCTGGATGGCCGCGAGCTCTGCGAGCGCGCCGAGGGGCTGGGCATCGACCTGCGGAAGTTCGTCGTGGGGGAGTAGCGGTGCAGGATATTTTCTTGAAGCTTTGGGATCGCCCGGGGTTCGGGTTGTGGCGCGAGATCGTTGAGGACTGGGACGAGCGCTCCTTAGACGCGGATTCCCTGGGGGGGTGGCAGATCAGCAAGCTTCTGCACCTGTCGTTTCCCGGGCAGCCGTTTCCCCGACGGTTCCTATACGACGTGGCGGAGGAGGAGGAATTCCGCCCGGCGACGCGAACCGTCTGCTATGACGACGAGAGTGGGTGCATGCTGACCCAGGACGGGGAGACGCTCGTCGCCTGCATCGAGTCGCAGCGTAAGGTGCGCATCCCCGATACAGTCAAGGTGATTGGCTCGCGGGCTTTCAGCGGTTGCAATGTGCATGAAGTGCTTTTGCCCGACGGGCTGCGCGTCATCGAGCCCTATGCCTTTCACTGCTCTGTCATAAGGGACATCGAATTGCCGGGAAGCCTTGAATCCATCGGCATCGGCGCCTTCGGCTGGACGTTCCCGAAGTATTTGGACGATTATCTCCTTGAGTGCGATGGGCCCACGCGGCTGCGCATGGAGGAGAACTCCGGTCCCTACGAGGTGGTGAACGACTGTCTGATCGAGCGAATCGGCGACGAGGTGAGCCTGCTTTCCTACTACTACCCCTACTGGTGCACCGATCGCATGGACAGCAAAAGGCGTTACGACGGGTGCTACGATGAGTACATTCCCGAGCCCGGCGTCATTCTGTTCGCGCCTCCCGAGGGAGTGACGCGCCTGAAAACCGACTGCATCATGGGTCAATCGTCGAGTCGCAGCCAACTCCATATCAGGCTCCCGCGCTCGCTGACAACCATCGATGAGGCTGCCGTGCGCGATGCTTCCGTCCGTTTCGTCAACGTGCCGCAGAATCTCGTCGACGTGGCTCACGATTTCTGGCGCTATGTGGGAAAAAGTATCCCCGGCATCTACGAATTGCATCACTATACGCGCCGCGATGGGAGCAAGGGGCTCTCCTTTGGCAAGCCTCTTTCTCATTTTCCCCTCAACGAATACTGCCGCGTGTCCGTGCACAGCAAGAACCCGCGCTACTACATCTTCGCCGGAGAGTTTCACATCGGACCGCCAGTGGAATAGCCCCCGACGAGCGCTTTGAGACGTGCGGAAAATGCGGCGCTGGCGGGTGTTTGGGCGTGGGGGCGGTTCGTTCGTATACAATGGGTGGTGACTGGTACCTGATCGATTGAGGAAACAGACACTTCCATGACTGAATCTGCTGAACTGAACGGCGCCAACGCCCCCTTCTCGGCCGTGGCCGTCATAGGGCTCGGGCTCATCGGGGCGTCGCTGGCCGGGGCGCTTGCGGCCAAGATGCCCGGCGCGCGCGTTTTCGGGGTGGATACCGACGCCGCCACCTGCGCCGCCGCCACCGATCGCGGCTGGTGCGACGCGGCCTCAGGCCCCGACGACCCCGCCTTCCGCGCCTTCATCGAGAACGACTGCGAGCTCGTGGTCATCGCCACGCCGGTGGCCGCCGTGGACGACTACCTCGTCCGCCTGCGCGACTGGGGCTACACCGGCGTCGTCACCGACACCATCTCCACCAAGGGCCACATCCTTGCCGCGGCCGCCGAGCTTCTGCCGGCGCCTGCACGCTATGTGCCGGGCCATCCCATGGCCGGCTCCGAGCAGAGCGGCATCGCCGGCGCCCGCGCCGATCTCTTCGAGGGCGCGAACTGGATCCTCTGCCCCGACGAGTCCACCGTTCCCGAGGACTTCCAGCACCTGCACGAGCTGGTGACCGGCCTCGACGCCCGCGTGGTGTCGCTGCGCCGCGAGGAGCATGACGCCGCCGTGGCCGTGGTGAGCCACGTGCCGCACATGGTGGCCTCCTCCCTCATGCAGCTGGCGAGCGCGCACGCCGACGACACCGGCTCCATCATGCGGCTGGCCGCCGGCGGCTTCAAGGACACCACCCGCATCGCCGCGGGCAGCCCGAAGCTGTGGTGCGGCATCGCCTTCGACAACGCCTGCGCCCTGAAAAGCGGCCTGGACGAGATGGCCTCCATCCTGGGCTCGTTCGCCGCGGCGCTGGAAACCGGCGACCGCGAGACGTTCACGCGCCTGCTCGCCGAGGCCGCCGACGCCCGCCGCGCGCTGCCGGCCGCCTGGGTGCCCTCCACCGAGAAGCTGCTCGAGGTGCGCATCCCCATGGTGAACCGCACCGGCGTGGTCGCGGAGGTCTGCACCATTGCCAGCTCGGTGGGTTGCAATATACAATCTATTGACATCGATCACATCAGCGAGGGCAACGCCGTGCTCTCCCTCATCCTCACCGATGAAGGCGATATCGGCCAGCTTTCGATGCAGCTGATCAACGCCGGTTTCTCCGTATCGTTCAGTCCGCTCATGCCGAAGGAGTACGCTCATGTCGAATAGCGAATTCGCAGAACCCTACACGATCATCGAGCCACTCGGCGGCCCGCTTGCGGGCGACGTCACGGTGCCGGGCGACAAGTCCATCTCGCACCGCGCCGTGCTGTTCGCGGCCATGGCCGAGGGCACCTCGCATCTTTCCGGCGTACTCGATTCCGAGGACGTGCGCGCCTCCATCCGCGCCGTGGAGGCCTTGGGCGCCGAGGTCGATTTGAAGGCCCAGCCCGACGGGTCGCTTTCCGGCACCGTCACCGGCTGGGGCGCCGAGGGGCCAAGCCAGCCCGCCGCCCCCATCGACTGCGGCAACTCGGGCACCACGGCGCGCCTGCTCATGGGCATTGTGGCCCCCTGGGACATCGAGGTGACCATCACCGGCGACGAGTCGCTGCAGAAGCGCCCCATGCGCCGCATCGTGGCGCCCCTGGCGAAGATGGGCGTCGATTTCAAGCCCGAGACGCCGGAGACGCTGCCCATCACCGTGTGCGGCAACCGCGCCCTGCGCGCCATCGACTACGCGAGCCCCATGGCCTCCGCTCAGCTGAAGACCGCCGTGCTCCTGGCCGGCGTCTTCGCCGACGGCACCACCACCGTGAACGAGCCAGCGCCCTCGCGCAACCACACCGAGCTCATGCTGCCGGAGTTCAACGTGCCCACCACCGCCGGCACCCGCGTGGCCACGGTGACTGGCCCCGCCGAGATGCTCGCCTCCGACGTCGTCGTGCCGGGCGACCCCTCCTCGGCCGCCTTCGTGGCCGCGGCCGCCCTGCTGAAGCCGGGCAGCTCCATTACCATCCAGAACGTGTCGCTGAACCCGGCGCGCATCGGGTTCGTGCGCACCCTGGAGCGCATGGGCGCCGACATCCGCGAGTCCTACGGCGGGCATGAGGGCAAGGAGCCCCGCGGCACCATCACGGTGAACTACACGCCCGTGCTGCGCGGCTGCGAGATCCCCTCCCAGCACATCGCCTCGGTCATCGACGAGATCCCCGTGCTCGCCCTGGTGGCGGCCCACGCCCGGGGCATCACGGTGTTCCACGAGGTGGGCGAGCTGCGCGTGAAGGAATCCGACCGTCTGCAGGCCATCATCGACGGCTTGGCTCTTCTTGGCGTCGACGCTTGGGAAGAGGGCGACGATCTGTTCGTCGAGGGCAATCCGCAGCTGCAGGTGCCCCAAGGCCTCGTCTTCGAGTCCCACGGCGACCACCGCTTGGCCATGACCTGGGCGCTCGTGGGCGCTTGCGGGCGCACCCCCGTGTCGGTGACCCGGTTTACCTGTGTGGCCGTGAGCTACCCCGACTTCCTCGCCGACTTGAAGGGATTGGTGAAATAGTGATCGTCGCCATCGACGGGCCCTCCGGGGCCGGAAAGTCCACCGTGGCCAAGGCCGTGGCCAAAGCGCTCGGCTTCTCCTGCCTGGACACGGGGGCCATGTACCGCGCCATCGCCTGGCGCGCCCTGCAAGACGGCGTCGCGCTCGACGACGAGCCGGCCTTGGGAGCTATCGCCCGCACCTACGACATTGCCTTCGGGCATGTGGAAGGCGACCCGGTGCCGCGCCGCGTGTTCATCGGCGACGATGAGGTGACCGACGCCATCCGCACCGCCGAGATCGACCGCGCGGTGAGCCCGGTGTCCGCCGCGCCCGCCGTGCGCGATGCGCTGCTCGACCAGCAGCGCCGCATCGGCAACGCCGGCGACTACGTGGTGGAGGGCCGCGACATCGGCACGGTGGTGTTCCCCGATGCGGCCGTGAAGGTGTTCCTCACCGCGTCCGACGAGGAGCGTGCCCATCGCCGCGTGCGCCAGAACGTCGACCGCGGCATCGGATCGATCGACTACGACGAGGTGCTGGCCGACCTGCGCCGCCGCGATGAGGCCGACTCCTCCCGCGCCACGGCGCCCTTGCGCCCCGCCGACGACGCCGTGCACATCGACTCCACTAGTCACTACATCGAAGAGGTAATCGACCAGATCTGTTCGCTAGCCCGAGAGGCGCGCTGATGTTTCTAAAATACTCCGAGATGTGGGACATGGATTTGGGCGGCGAGCCCAGCACCAACGAGATCCCGCACTGGTTCGGCAACGCGGCCTACGTGGTGGTGGGCGGCCTGTGCAAGCTGCTGTTCCGCTACCGGGTGGACAACCGCGACAAGCTGCGCGCCTTCCAAGGCGCGGAAGGGGCGCTCGTCATCTGCAACCACACGTCGTTCTTCGACGTCGTCTTCATGTACCTGGCCGCGCGCCCGAAGCAATGGGTGCGCCTCATGGGCCGCGACAGCCTCTTCGACAACGCCCACGGCCTGCTCGGCCAGGCGCTCTCGCGGGTGGGCGCCTTCCCCGTGAAGCGCGACACGGCCGACATGACCTCCATCAAGCGCGCCGTACGCATGCTCAAGCGCCGGGAGCTCGTGGGCATCCTGCCCGAGGGCACGCGCCGCGGCAAGACCGACCGGGTGCCCTCCATCCACGCTGGCGTGTCGGTAATCGCCCGCATGGCGAAGGTGCCCATCCTGCCCATGACCGTGCGCGGCGTGGAGCGCATCAAGCAGAAGGGCCAGCGTGTCCATTTCCCGAAGGTGACCGTCGACTACGGCGATCCCATCCTCGTCGGCGATTTCGACTTCCTGCCGAAGGACGAGCGCGTGGAAGCCTGCACCTGGTACGCCATGCGCGAGTGCTTCGCGCTGTACTACCGCTGCGCTCCCGAGGACGTGGACATGGCGGCGCTGTTCCCCGAGACGCGCGACTACGCCCCGGTGTTCGCCGAGCACCCCATCCCGCGCCACACGAGCGAGGAGCTGGCCCGCGCCGCCCGCACCGCCCGCGCCGAGAAAACCGCTAAGGCCGCCGCGAAAGCGAAGGAGAGCTAACCGTGGAAGTGATTCGTGCGAAACGGGCCGGAGCCTGCTACGGGGTGCAGCGGGCGCTGGACATGGCCGACGAGGTCATCGCCGACGGGGGCCGGGCCTACACGCTCGGGCCGCTCATTCACAACCCGCAGGTGGTGGCCGACTTGGCCGCTCGCGGCGCCGAGGCCGTCGATTCCGTGGAGGAGATCCGCTGGGAAGGTGCCGCAGCTGCGGGTGCGCCTGCAGACGGAGTCGTCCCGACGAATGCAAACGCGCCGTCGGTGGTCATCCGCTCCCACGGGGTGACGCCCCAGGTGCTGGCCGCCGTGGAAGACCGCGGGTTTTCCGTGGTCGATGCCACCTGCCCCCATGTGTCCCGGGCCCAGCACGCCGCCGCGGAGCTCGCGGCCGAGGGTTGCCGCGTCATCGTGGTGGGTGAGGCGGGGCACCCGGAAGTGGAGGGGCTCACCGCCTGGGCCGAGGAAGCCGGCGGCAAGGTGGACGTGGTGGCCGCGCCCGAGGAGATCCCCGAGGGCCTGTACGATCCGGTGGGCGTGGTGGCCCAGACGACCCAGCGCCGCGAGAACTTGGAGGCAGTGGTGGCCGCCCTGCGCGAGGCGGGGCTTGCGCCCATCGTGAAGAACACCATCTGCTCGGCCACGCGCCAGCGCCAGGAGGCCGCGGCCGATCTGGCCTCGGCCGTGGACGCCATGGTGGTCATCGGCGGCCGAAACTCGTCGAACACCACGCGGCTGGCCGAGGTGTGCGCGCTCACCTGCCCGCGCACCTTCCACATCGAATCGGCCGACGAGCTGGATCCGGCCGCCTTTGCCGGTTGCCGCCGCGTGGGTGTCACGGCCGGCGCGAGCACCCCCGAGAACCAGATCGCCGCCGTGGAAGCGTTTCTGCGCACGCTGTAGCCATGGCAACCTATCCCGGAAAAGACATCGAGCGCGAGGCCTCCTGTGCCTCTTGCGTCGCCTGCGACCAGGCGAGTCTCACGGCTGCCGAGGCGGCGGCCGCGGCGTGGGAGGGGCCGGCGGCGCGTATCGTCGCCGTGGAGCCGGAGAGCCCCGCCGATGACGCCGGCTTTACGCCCGGCTGCTACCTCACGACGGTGGACGGCGAGCCTCTGCGCGACATCATCGACTGGCGTTGGCTTGCGGCCGACGACGTCATCTGCGTGGGCTATATCGATCTCGACGGCGAGGCCGGGGAGGTGGAACTGGAGCGGGAGCCGGGGGAGCGGTGGGGCTTCGAGTTCGACGGCGTGCTGTTCGATTCCGTGAAGCTGTGCCGCAACGCCTGCGTGTTCTGCTTCATGCGCCAGCTGCCCGATGGCGTGCGCCCCTCGCTCGTGCTGCGCGACGACGATTTCCGCCTGAGTTTCCTCTCGGGGACCTTCGTCACGCTCACGAACTTGAAGCCGGAAGACGAGGCCCGCATCATCGAGCAGCGCATCAGCCCCTTGCGGGTGAGCCTGCACGCGAGCGAGCCGGAGCTTCGCCGCCGCATGATCGGCAAGCACGCCGCCCACGGCCTGGCGGCCCTCGACCGCCTGCTGGCGGCCGGCATCGAGGCCCATGCGCAGATTGTGCTCATGCCCGGCGTGAACGATGGAGAGGCCCTGCGCGAGACCTTGGAATGGGCCTGGGAGCGCCCCGGCATAAACGGCGTGGGCATCGTGCCTCTGGGCTTCACCAAGCACCAGACGGCCCTCCACGAGAGCTTCACCACCCCCGAGGCCGCCCGCGGCGTCATCGATGTGATTGCCCCCTTCCAACAGCGCGCCCGGGCCGAGCGCGGCACACCCTGGGTCTTCGCCGCCGACGAGTTCTACGTGAACGCCTTCGGCGCCGCCACGCCGGCCCATATCCCGCCGGCCTCCGACTACGGCGACTACGACATGTTCGAGGACGGCATCGGCATCGTCCGCTCCTACGTGGACGAGTTCGAAGAGGTCTGCGAAAACGGCCTGGCTGCCCGCGCCGCCGAGGCGCTCGCCGCCCGAAATCTCACGGCCCGCTATATCGTCGGCGAGGCCATGCAGCCCTTCCTCGACGCCATGATCGCGAACAGCCCCCTGGCCGGCCGTCTCGTCCCCCTCACAGTGAGAAACGACTACTTCGGCGGCAACGTCAACGTCACCGGCCTCCTCACCGCCCAAGACATCGCCCCCGCGATTCGAAAAGAATCAGGGAGGAATCAGGCCTCTAGCGAGGAAGAAGGAAACTCAACCATAGTTGAGCAGGGGGCAGACGCGCGGTGCTCTGACCGAGCGAGTTCCGCAGATGGTATCGAAGGCGCAACGAGGAGGGAAGTGAATAGCCCTGACGCCTTCGATACCAGCGAGGACTGTCTGAGCGAATCAGAGTACCGCGCGGCTGTCCCCGGCGGGACGCGCCAGCTCTTCCTTCTCCCGAGCGTCATCTTCAACGATAACGGCGTGACGCTCGATGACATGACCGTGCAGGATATCGAAAACGCGGCAGGTGCTTCGGTGTCCGTGGTATCCTGTAACCCTTGCGATTATCTGCCTGAGATCATCAAGCTCGCCCAAGACGAGCCGTAAAGAATAGCGAGGATAACCATGGCCCTTCCCATCGTCGCCATCGTGGGCCGCCCGAATGTGGGCAAGTCCACCTTGGTCAACCGCATCGCCCAAACCGGCGACGCCATCGTGCACGAGATGCGCGGCGTCACCCGCGACCGCAGCTACCACAAGGCCGACTGGAACGGCGTCGAGTTCATGCTCATCGACACCGGCGGCATCGAGATGGGCGGCGACGACGCCTTCCAGGGCTCCATCCGCGCCCAGGCCTTCGAGGGCGCGCGCGAGGCCGACGTCATCATCTTTCTCGTGGACGGCAAGGCCGGCATCAACACCGACGACGAGGAGGTGGCCCGCATCCTGCAGAAGGCGGGCAAGCCGGTGTTCGTCGCCGTGAACAAGATGGACAACCCGGCCCGCATGGATGAAGTGTGGGAATTTTACGCACTGGGCCTGGGCGACCCGTGGCCGGTGAGCGCCCAGCACGGCAACGGCACGGGCGACTTGCTGGACGAGGTCGTGAACGAGCTGCGGAAGGTAGAGATCGTTCCGGAAGAGGAGGTCGAGGCCATCAACGTGGCCATCATCGGCCGCCCGAACGCGGGGAAAAGCTCGCTCACCAACAAGCTCACCAACAATAACCGCTCCATCGTGTCCGACGTGGCCGGCACCACGCGCGACGCCATCGACACGCTGGTCGAGCACGAGGGACAGATGTACCGTATCGTGGACACCGCGGGCCTGCGCCGCAAGAGCCAGATCGACGAGGACGTGGAATACTACGGCTTCGTGCGGGCCATGCGCGCCATCGACCGCGCCGACGTGGCCCTGCTCGTCATCGACGGCACGCTGGGCCTCACCAACGAGGACCAGCGCGTGGCGGGGTACGCCGCCGAGCGCGGGTGCGCCATGGTGATCGTGCTGAACAAGTGGGATATCGTGGAGGGTCCCGAGGAGAAGGCGAAGATCCGAGAGCGCATCGAGGATCGCATGACGTTTGTGGGCTATGCGCCGGTGGTGGCCATCTCCGCGCTCACCGGCAAGCGCGTCGACCGCATCTGGAACGCCATCGACGATGTGTACGCCAACTACAGCCGCACCATCCCCACGGCCCGTTTGAACACGTGGCTCGCCGGCATCCGCGAGACGGGGCACACCGTGTCGAAGGGCAAGGCGGTGCTGCGCATGAAGTACCTCACCCAGACCGGTACCTGCCCGCCCCACTTCACCTTCTTCGTGAATCGCCCCGATGTCGTGGACGACAACTACGAGCGCTATCTTGAGAACCGCATGCGCGAGGCCTTCCCGCTTGAGGGCACTCCCATCCGCCTCAAGTTCAAGAAGAAGGACTAGCCCGTGGACACCGTCATCACCTACTTGACCCTGTCGTTCGTCGTCTCGTTTCTGCTAGGCTCCATTCCCTGGGGCGTCATCGTATCGAAGCTGGCCTTCCACAAGGACATCCGCGACGAGGGATCGGGCAACATCGGCACCACCAACGCCTTCCGCGCCATGGGGAAGGTGGGGGGCGCGCTCGTGTTCGTGCTCGACTTCGGGAAGGGGCTTCTGTCCGGCTGGCTCGCGGCCTTTGTGTTCGCCCCGGCCATAGCCGCGGTGCCGGTGGACGCCGCCACTCCCGACGGCCAGCTGCTTCTCGGCATCTTCGGCAATCCGGCTTTGAATCCGGTGGGCCTCGCTTTGGCCCTCGCTTTCGCGGGCTGCACGCTCGGCCACATCTTCAGTCCCTGGCTCAAGTTCAAGGGCGGCAAGGGCATCGCAGTGGCCGCTGCCTGCCTGTGGTTCGTGTTCGGTCCGGTGGGTTTTTTCATCGAGATCGCCGCGTTCGCCCTCGGCATCGCCGTCACCCGCTGCGTGTCCGTGGGCTCCATCGCCGCGGCGGCTATCTGCCCGCTGCTCGCCCTGTACTTCTACTGGGGCCAGTGGGTACCTTGGCTCATCATCGCTGCCACGGCCTGCGTCGTCATCTGGGCCCACCGCGCCAACATCCAACGTCTGCGTACCGGAACCGAGAACAAGATAGGCGGTAAGAAATGCGCGTAGCAGTGATTGGGTCCGGCAGCTGGGGAACGGCGTTGGCGCTCGTGCTGGCCGAGGCCGGCCACGAGGTGGTGCTGTGGGCCCGCACGCCCGAGGTGGCCTCCGCCATCAACGAGGAGCACCGCAACCCGCGCTACCTCTCGGACTACCGCCTTCCTTCCGCCATCCGCGCCACCGCCGAGTACGCGACTGCCTGCGACGGCGCCGAGGCCGTGGTCGTCGTGACGCCCTCGGCTGCCCTGCGCTCGGTGGCCGCCGACCTGCGAGAGCTCGTCGCGCCTGCGACCCCCATTGTCATCTGCTCGAAGGGCGTGGAGGAGAAGACGGGCCTTCTGCCTATCGATACCTTCGCCGCTGAGCTGGGGGGCGCGGGTCGCATGGCGGTGCTGTCGGGCCCGACTCACGCCGAGGAGGTCATCTGCCGCAAGCCGTCGGCCGCCGTGGTGGCCTCGGCCGACGAAGGGACGGCGCTCTTCTTCCGCGATCTGTTCGCCACGCGATTTTTCCGCACTTACACCTCCGACGACCCGGTGGGCGTGGAGCTGTGCGCCGCTTTCAAAAACGTCATTGCCATTGCCGTGGGCATCTCCTACGGCATGGGCTTCGGCGACAACACGGCGGCCATGCTCATCACCCGCGGGCTGGCCGAGATGAGCCGCATGGTGGTGGCGGCCGGGGGAGAGGCGCTCACCTGCATGGGGCTGGGGGGCGCCGGCGACATGGTGGTCACCTGCATGTCGCAGCACTCGCGCAACCGCCGTTTCGGCGAGCAGTACGTGGCCCGCGGGCTTACCCTGGACGATTTCACGGCCCAGACCCACATGGTGGTGGAAGGCGCTATCGCCTGCAAGACCCTGGCCACGCTCGAGGCCCGCTACGGGGTCGATTTGCCCCTCACTGACACGGTGCGCAGCGTCGTGTGGGAAGGGGTGAACCCGCGCGAGGCCGCGGCCGCCCTCATCGATCGGCCGCTTAAGAGCGAGTTCTACTAGTAAGCTCGTTCCAGCTGTCCAGCCCGAGCTTCGGGGCGGGGGTGCCGTGCTCAGACAGCGGTCTATGGCATTTCTCGCCCGGGGGTTCGGGCCTTTTTGTTTGCCATAGACCGAACTGCGCGCGGCACCCCCGCCCCGAATCTCGGGCTTGCTTCGTAAAATACGAGCGATTGCCTTAAGATTTCGCCAGGTAAACGGGGTGCATACATGGTCGCAACCGTCGGGCCTTCCCGCTTCTGTGAGGACGGGAAGGCCTTATTGTTGTCATCAGCCGAGCGGAAGGGCGGAAATCCGGGCAACCGGGCGCCCGTACCGCGAGGTCCTTGACAACCAATTCGAGCTTTCCGTCGCACCGTCTCCTGCGTGAACCCTCCTCTCTCCTCTCTCTCAAAACCCTCGCGGCGGAAACGATTTCCATGCGCACGTTATCCCCTTCTCCTCCGTGCGTACTGAGCAAAGCTCCTCCGGTTCCCCTGCCGGAGGAGCTTTTTTATGGGCATCTCTTTGCGGCCGCGCCTCGTTTTCCCCTTGTCGTATGCCGTTTTCGCCTTGCAGTTTCCCCTCTGATGACGTACTGTTAAGCAAGCAAATTTCGAAGGGGAAGGGTGCGCCGCCGTTATGAAGACGACCGAGAACGCCGTCCGGGATCGGAAGGGCTTCGCGCGCCTGACCTTGGTCATCGTGCTCATCTTCGCAGTCATGGGGGCCTCTATCTGGGCCGTCTCGAAGAAGACCTCCGACGACATGGCCGATGCCGCCATTCTGAACCTCAACGAGAACTTGAACCTCATGGAAAGCACGGTGGAGGCCATTCAGGACAGCGAGGCGCAGTTCCAACGGCTTTTGGCCACCGAGCTTGCCGCCGCGGGCGATCCGGCCGCGGCTGTGGAGCGCTTGGGCAAAAGCGATGCCGCCGCGCTCATCTCCGTCGTGCCCGAGGGGGCCGACGTCGGCGTCTCCAACGACGGCGCCCCCTTCGATCCGGCGTCGCTCGATTTCAGCGGCGGGGGAGCCATCGAGGGGCTGCCCGTCTCCCAGGCCTACGTGAACGCCGAGGGCAGCTGGGCCTACACGGTGAAGTGCCCCATCGAACGGGACGGCGTCCCCATCGCCGAGCTGTACACCGAGTATACCTTCGACGCCATCGATCAGTCGCTGCCCCAGGGCTTCTATGGGCAGCGGGCCGTGCTCTACCTCATGGACGCCGCCACGGAGCGCTTCGTGCTGAAGCCCGAGGGCATGGGCGAGCGCGATGCGGGGCACGTGAACCTGGAGGACTTTTACCGGGCCAACAACATCACCGATCCGGCCATCCTCTCCATGGTGGCGGACGGCGTCGAAAACCGCGAGAACATCATGTTCGCCCATAAGGTGAAGGGCGCCGAGGCCCTGTGCTATTTGTGGTCCATCGGCGACGGCACCACCTATCTGGTGGGTTATGTGCCCATGGAGGCCATCCAACGCGAGGCCCAGGCGGTGAACGTCGCCCTGATCATGGTGGCCTCCATCACGATTGCGGCCTTCTGCCTGTGCGTCATCCTGTACGGCTTCAACCGGCGCAAGCAGGCCCGGGCCCAGCGGGCGCGGGAGGAGGAGCGCGCGCTGCACGCCGAGCAGCTCGCCCAGGCGCTTCGGGCGGCCGAGGTGGCCAACGAGTCGAAATCGGCCTTCCTCGCCAACATGTCTCACGACATCCGCACTCCCATGAACGCCGTGCTCGGCTTCACCACCATCATCGAGAAGGAGGCCGACAACCCGGCCAAGGTGCGCGACTGCGCCGGCAAGATCATGGCCTCGGGGCGCCATCTGCTCGACCTCATCAACGACGTGCTGGACATCTCGAAGATCGAGAGCGGCAAGGCGTCGCTCACCCTGGCGGAGTTCGACCTGGGTGACTCTCTGGCCGCCGCGGAATCCATCATCGCGCCCATGGCCCGGGACAAGGGGCAGACGTTCTGCGCGGAAATCCGCTCCGTCCGCCACGAGCGCCTCATCGGCGACGAGACGCATCTCAACCAGATTCTGCTGAACCTGCTGTCGAATGCTGTGAAGTACACTCCGGAGGGCGGTCGCATCTGGCTGCGCTTCATCGGGCTTCCGGCGCATTCCAACGCGCTGGAGCATCTGCGCATCGAGGTTGAGGACGATGGCTACGGCATGACGCCGGAGTTCCTTAAGACCATCTTCGACTCGTTCACGCGCGCCGAGAACTCCACCACCAACAAAGTGCAAGGGACAGGCCTCGGCATGTCCATCACCAAGAGCCTCGTCGATCTCATGGGCGGCACCATCGAGGTGGAAAGCGAGGTGGGGAAAGGGTCGCTGTTCCGGGTCGATTTGGAGCTGCGCATCCCCGAGGAGCAGGCCTCCGGGTACTTCTGGGAGCGCGCAAACATCAAGAGCATGCTCGTGGCGGACGCCTCGCCTGCGGCGCACGCGGCCATTGCCGATTTCATGGAGGGCACGGGCGTGGAAGTGGACGTGGCGGCCAGTGCCGATGAGGCCCGCAAGCTGGTGGAGGCGCGCGGCGGCTACGACGTGGTGCTCGTCGGCGTCCCGTGGCTCGACGATGCCGCCGTGCGTGCGGCCGACGGCCTGCGGGCGAGCGCGGAGACGCCGCTTCTGTTCATGCTCGAGCACACCTTCGACCAAGACGACGACGTGGTGCTGCCGCACGGCGCGGCGGTGCTGACCAAGCCCTTCTTCCCCTCCATGCTGAAGCAGAAGATCGAGGCCGTGCGCGGCGTGGGCGCCGACGAGGACGACGATCTGGCCCAGGTGCTTTCCGGCAAGCACTTCCTCGCCGCCGAGGACAACTTCCTCAACGCCGGCATCCTCACGGATCTGCTGGAGATGGAGGGCGCCACGGTGGAGATCGTCGAGAACGGCAAGCTGGTCGTCGAGCGCTTCGAGCGCTGCGAGCCCGGCGAGTTCGACGCCATCCTCATGGACGTGCAGATGCCGGTCATGAACGGACATGCGGCCGCCCGGGCCATCCGAGCGCTCGCGCGGCCCGATGCGGCAACCATTCCCATCTTCGCCATGACCGCCGATGCCTTCGTGGAAGATGAGAAGGCGGCGCTGGCCGCCGGCATGAACGCCCATGTGGCGAAGCCCTTAGAGATAGACGAGCTGCGGCGCGCCGTCGACCGCTTCGTCGAGAAAGGACGATCATGAGACGTATCGCGAGCAAGCGCGCCCGCAAGGGGGCCGTGGCCGTCGTCGCCCTCGTCGGCGCTTTAGTGCTCGGGGCCTGCAGCGCTCCGGCGCCGGCGGAGAATCTGGCCGTGCAGGATGCCGACGAGGGGCGCACGGTGAACTTCTTCAGCCCCATGGAGAAGATCAGCCCCGACACCGAGAACACGGCCCGCACGGCGAGCGACCTGACGATCGCCATGGCAGAGGAGCGACTCGGGCTCACGCTGGCCTATCACACCTACACGGCCGAGAACTACCAGGACAAGACCTACGACGAGGTGTGCCTGGAGCGGGCCCGCAACAATTCGGACGATCTGTACCTGCTGAACACCGACACCATCGTGACCCTCGGGTCGGAGGGGCACTTGGCCGACCTGTCGGGGCTTTCCTGCGCCCAGAACCTGCGCGAGGTGGTGCGCGCGGCCAACACGGTCGATGGCAAGCTCGTGGCCATTCCCCAAGAGGTGGTGGCCTACGGCCTGTTCGTGAACAAGGATATCTTCGACGAATGCGAGCTTTCGCTGCCGAACACGCCCGAGGAGTTTCTGGAATGCTGCCGGATTCTCAAAGAGAAGGGCTATGAGACGCCCATCGGCGCCAACCGTTGGTGGCTGGAGACCTTCGTTTTCGCCCAGGCCTACGCCGATCTGTACAACGGAGGAGACGTGGCCGCCGAGGTGGAGGCCCTGAACGCCGGCGAGGCCCGCTACAGCGACTACATGCGCCCCGGGTTCGAGTTCTTGAAGACGCTGATCGACCTCGGCTACGTCGATGCCGAGAACGCGCTGGTGAGCGAGGCCTTCGAGGGAGCCGGCGAAGGCGAGGACTTCATGGCGGGAAAATGCCCCATCGTCATGGCCTACTGGGGCGCGGCCAATACCGATACCGCCTACGGCAGCCCCTCGTTCAATATGGAGGTCATCGGCTTCCCGAGCGCGCGCGGCCAGATGCCCGTGCTCTCCATGACCGGATGCGGCGTGGGCGAGCGGGCCGAGCACCGCGATGAGGCCCTCGAGGTGGTGGACGTCATTTGCTCGGACGAGGCCCTGCAGCTGTACGCCGAGACCAACCGCGTTATCTCGCCGTCGAAGAACGTGGAAGTGGAATGCGTCGAGCCGCTTCGCCCCTTGAACGATTTGGTGCAGGCCGATACCTACGTGCTCGCCTCGAACGCGGGTATGGACGTGGAACAGTGGGGCAATGTGTGCCTCATCGTGCGCGATTTGCTCGGTGGGGCGACCGTTGACGAGTGCATGGCGAAGCTGGACGCCCTGCAGGACGCGGCGGCCTGATCGACCTGTCCGCGCTCCCGGGTGCCGGGGCGGTCGTCGCCTGTCCGCGTCCGAGAGCGCCGGGGGCATCGCCGCAACACCCGCTCCGCTGTTCGGCCTTCGGCCTCAGGCGCTGCGCTGCTTCATGCTTTTATGGGCGCCCCTTCGGGGCGCTTTTTCAAATTGGTGTTCAGAGAGTTTCGGCGACGCCCCCGGCGCTCTCGGACGCTGCAGGGTCTCGGTTGCTCCGGTGCCCGGGAGCGCTACCTGGTGAGAGGCTGCTGCTCTAGTTTCAGGAGGGCGGCGTTGACGTCGTCGGTGGGTTTGCCGGTGGCGGTGACGATGCGGTGCGTGGGCACGAGCAGGGGGGTGGGGCAGGCGCGCAGGGCGGCTCCGACGGAGCGGAAGGAGCCGGGACGGCCCAGCGTTTCGGCGAGGGCGCGGGCGGTGGTCGTGTGCCCGTAGGGGATGTTCGCCGCGGCCTTCCATACCTCCTGCTGGAAGGCGCTGCCCTCGGGGCGCATGGGAACGGTGAACGCCGAGCGCTGGCCGGCGAGGTAGGCCATGATCTGGTTGGCGGCCTCGGTGGTGAGCGCCGTGGGCTGCCGGTCGCCGGGGAGGTTCTGCTCGCCGAAGCTGACGGCGGTTACGGCGGTACCGTCGGCGGCGATGGTGACGGGCCCGAACTTCGTCGGATAGGTGAAGAAGGTGCTGCGAGTCGTGCTGGGCATGGGTGTCCTCGCTCTCGTCGGAAGGCGTCGGCGCCCCATCGGGGCGCGGGCGCATCTGCGGGGCCGGCCGTGGGCGCCGGGCCGCTCCGTGCAGGTTTGCCGCTGATGGTCATTATAGGCCGTCGGGGCCTCGCCGTCGCGGTAGAATGTCGCCATCGGAAAGCCGCGAGATGAGGATGCGTCCTATGTACCAACCTGTGAAAATCGCCCCGTCTATCTTGTCCGCCGATTTCATGAACCTCGGGCAGGACATTCGCATGATCGAGGAGGGCGGCGCCGCCTTCGTCCATATCGACGTCATGGATGGCCACTTCGTGCCGAACCTCACCATGGGCGTGCCGCTCTTGAAGCAGCTCAAGCCCGCCACGAACCTTCTGTGCGACGTGCACCTCATGATCGACAACCCGCTGGACGAGCTGCCCTGGTTCATTGACGCCGGCGCCGACCTTTTGAACGTGCACGTGGAGGCGCTGGACGAGGCCGATCTGGCGCGGGCCATCGCCCAGATCCACGAGGCGGGCCTTCTGGCGGCGGCGGCCTTAAAGCCCAAGACGCCCGTGAGCGCGCTTTCGCCGGTCATCGCCGAGCTGGACATGGCGCTCGTCATGTCGGTGGAGCCGGGCTTCTCCGGGCAAAGCTACATCGCGGGATCCGATTTGAAGGTGGCCGAGGTGGTACAGATGGCGCGGGCGGCCGGCAACGAGGAGCTGCTCATCCAGGTGGATGGCGGCATCGGTCTGGCCACGGCGCCGCTTGTGGCCGCCGCCGGGGCCGACGTGCTCGTCTGCGGCAACGCCGTGTTCAAGGCCGACGACCCGCGGGCGGCCATTGGCGCCGTGAAAGACGCGGCCGACGAGGCCCGCGAGGCCGCCCTGGCCCGCGGCCAATGGGATTAAGAGGGAGAAGAAGGAGCGCGATGAGCAACACTGCGGAAAACCTTGCGGCCGTCGAGCGCGAATTGGCGGCCGATGTGGCCATGGCCGAGGGGCGCGCCGATGCCGAGGACGCCGTTCTGCCCGAGCCGGCGGCGGACTTCATCTACCTGGACTACGCCGCCACCGCCCCCTTGTGCGCCGAGGCGGCCGGCGCCATGGCGCCCTTCCAGGTGCCCGGGCCTGCGAACTTGGCCGTGAATGCCAATGCCAACGCCCTGTACGGGGTGGGGCGCGCCGCCTTCGACCTTCTGGAAAGCGCCCGGCGCCGCGCGGCCCGGGCCCTGGGCGCCCGGCGCCCCGATGAGATCGTCTTCACCTCCGGTGCCACCGAGGCCGACGACGCGGCCGTCCTCGGCCTTGTGCAGGCGGCCGCCGAGCAGCGCCGCCTTGCCGGCCAGAAGGATCGCCCTTTGCACGTCGTCACCTCCGCCATCGAGCACGACGCCGTGCTCGCGCCCTGCCGGCGCCTCGAGGCCGAGGGCGTGCTCGTCACCTACCTGCGCCCCAACCGCCAGGGCTTCATTGAGGCCTCGTCGCTGGCCGAGGCGCTCACCGACGACACGGTGCTCGTCTCGGTGCAAGCGGCGAATTCCGAGGTGGGCGCCATCCAGCCCATCCGCGAGCTGGCGGCGCTGGCCCACGAGCGCGGCGCCCTCTTCCACACCGATGCCGTGCAGGCCCTGGGCAAGATGCCCTTGAACCTGCAGGAGCTCGGCGTGGATGCGGCTTCCTTCTCGGCTCACAAGATCGGCGGCCCCAAGGGCGTGGGCGCCCTGTACCTGAGGGCCCGCACTCCCTTCGCCCCCTACCTTTTGGGCGGCGGTCAGGAATCCGGTCGCCGCAGCGGCACCCAGAACGTCGCCGGCGTTACCGGCTTCGTCGCCGCCCTGGAGGCGGCCCAGGAAGCCGAGCCGGAGGAGTCCGCCCGCCTGCGCGCCCTGCGCGACCGCCTCTATGCGGCCATGGGCTCCATCGGCGGCATCCAGCCCACGGTGGAGGTGGATGCGGGCAGCCGCGACTTTCTCCCCAACATCGTCCACGGCCTGGCCGATGAGTGGGAGAGCGAGACCATGGTACTGCGCTTCGACCAGCTCGGCATCTGCGTCGCCGGCGGCAGCGCCTGCTCCAGCCACTCCCTGGAGCCGAGCCACGTCCTGCGCGCCATGGGCATCACCGGAGATACGTCCTACAACGCCCTGCGCATCTCCATGGGAAGATACACCACCGATGCCGACATAGCGGCCTTCGAGAAGGCATTAAAGAAGGTGCTGAACTGGTAAAGTTATTCGTAGTTGTAAGAGTAGCGTGTGGAGTGGGGGCGGTGGTGCCGCGCGCAGTTCATTCTATGGCATACGGAAACGCTGCGACCCTTTGCGAGACCTGCCATAGAATGCTGTTTGAGCACGGCACTTCCGCCCCCAGCCCACACGCGGACAAGCGGTTGAGGGAAGCGCGAGGGCTGTTTGAGCACGGCACCACCACCCCGAATCCGCACACGGACAAGGAGAGCAATTAAGTGGAACGAGTAAACACCCATTGCCATTGCGTCTATTCCGGCCACGGCACCGGCACCATCGCCGAGTACGCTGATGCCGCCGCGGCCGCCGGCCTCACCACCCTCGCCTTCACTGAGCACTTCCCGCTCTCTGCGGCCTTCGACCCCGACGAGTACCTCTCCATGAGGCCGCAGATGGTGAATGCCTACCTGGCCGAAATCGACGAGGCCCGCGCCCGGCACCCGCAGATCGAATTCGTCACCGGCACCGAGATGGACTACCTCGGCGCCTTGGAGGACCGCCAGCTCACCGAGGAGGCCCTGGCCCCCTTCCGCTTCCGCCTTCTGTCGGTGCACTTCATCGACGGCTGGGCCTTCGACGATCCCGATCAGAAGGCCCGTTGGAAGGAGCCCGGGGCGCCGGACGCCATCTGGCGGCGCTACGGCGAGCTGTGGTGCGAGGCGGCATCGAATGCGAGCCTGCCCTACGACGCCATGAGCCATCCGGATCTCGCGAAGAAGTTCGGCTATTACCCGAGTTTCAGCCTGGAGTCCCTCTACGACGAGATGGCCGAGGCGGCGCGCGCCGGCGGCCGCATGGTGGAGGTGAACACGTCGGGCGGCTACTACGCCTGCGCCGAGATGTTCCCGGCCCCGGGGCTGCTCGCCGCCTTCTGCCGCGCCGGCGTGCCCTGCACCGTGGGCTGCGACTCCCACGACCCGGCCAACGTGGCCCGGGACATCGAGCGGGCCTACGGGCTCATGTACGAGGCGGGCTACAGAAGCGTTACCGTTCCGACAGCCACAGGCGACCGTCGAAGCATTACCATCGAATAGGGTGCGTCCGCGATAAGGCGCGCCGGTTCCGTTCCAAGAAAGAAGCTGATCATATGGGATTGTTCAACAAGGCCGACAAGGCCAGCACTGAGGCTCTTTCCAAGCGGGGCGAGTCCCATCTCGCGCCGCGCACGTTCAACATGACCATCGGCGGCCTGGAGAAGGCGCTGCTGAAGGAGTTCCCGGCCGAGGATGCCGAGAAGTGGGACCGCACCGGGCTTCTGGTGGGGGAGCGCTCGCTGCCCGTGACCCGGGTGGCCGTGGCCCTGGACGCCACGCCGGGTGCTGTGGCCGCTGCCGCTGAGGCCGGGGCCAACGTGCTCCTCACCCATCATCCGGCGTTTCTCGAGGCCCCCGATGCCTTCGCGCCCGAGGCGAGCGCCCTGGAAAGCCCCGGGGCCGTGGTATGGGCCGCCATCCGCAACCAGGTGGCGCTCATGGATTTCCACACGGCGCTCGATGTGAGCCCGGCGGCGGCCCGGGTGCTGCCCGGTATGCTGGGGCTCAAGTTCACCCTGCGCTTCGCCGAGCCTTTGGAGGGCTCGCGGCGCAAGGGCTACGGGCAGATCTGCGAGGTGCCCGACAACGACGGCGAGCCCGAGACCTTGGCGCGCCTGGCTGCCCGCTGCATGGCGGTCTTCGGCCGCGCGCCGCGGGTATGGGGCGCCCCCGATGCGCCGGTGCGCCGGGTCGTCACGGCCACGGGCTCGGCGGCCAGCCTCGCGCCGGCGCTTGTCGCGGCCGGGGTGGACGCCGTCGTCTGCGGCGAGATGAAGTACCACACCGCGCTGGAGCTGGCGGCGGCGCACGTGGCCGTCATCGAGCTCGGCCACGATGTGAGCGAGCTGCCCTTGGTGGCCGTGCTGGCCGAGGCGCTGGCCCGCGCCGGCGTCCCTGCCGAGGCGGTGACGCTTGTCGATCAGTCCGAGAACTGGTGGACGCCGGAGGCCGTCCGCGTCTAGTTGCGTAATTTTCTCCATTGCCCCTGCCCAAGATCTGGGTTTTCGCCTATTATTGTCAGGGAGAAAACAGAGATCGAAAGTGAGGTTCCATGGAGGCTACGCGCGACGATATCGAAGGTCTGTTCGAACTGCAGCGCATCGATCTCGAGATCAAGCGCCTGAGCAAGGAGCTGGACGAGCTGCCCCAGCGCGGCATCATCGTGGCCGCCCGCGACAAGAAGGCCGCCATCGAGGCCAAATCCGAGCAGGTGGCCGAGCTCAAGCGCGCCACCACGAAGAAGATCACCCGCATCGACGACGAGGACGCGTCGCTGGCCAAGAAGGAGGCCGGCGTCCAGGCCGCCATCGACGCCGCTCACGGTGACTTCCGCAACGTGGAGGCCCGCACCAAGGAGCTGGCGGGCATTGTGCGCCGCCGCGCCACCATCGCCGAGGATCGCGCCGGGGTGGCCGCCGAGCTGGACAAGATCAGCGCCATGGAGGCCCAGATCTCGCTCGCCCTGGAGGAGATCGCCGCCAAGGAGCAGGAGGCCATCGACTCGTTCCAGAAGCAGGGGGGCGACCTCAAACTCGCCATCGCCAAGCTGGAAGCGGCTCGCGGCCAGGTGGAGGCGAAGGTCTCCCCGCAGCTATTGGACGTCTACAACCGCACGGCGGCCCGCTCCGGCGTGGCCATCGGCGTGCTCGACGGCAACCGCTGCGGCGCCTGCCGCACGGTCATCGACGGCGGCCGTCTTATCGATCTGCGCAACCAGGCACCGCTGGGTATGTGCCCCTCGTGCAAGCGTTTGCTGGTGATCGCATAATTTCTGTTGCCCTCACCGCGCGCGCTGTGCTATAGTTGGCGAGCTGTGTCCAAAACGAAACAACAAGCACTACGGAGTTGATATCAATGTCGAAGGTTTGCGAAGTTTGCGGTAAGCACCCGGTTGCCGGTCGTAGCATCAGCCACTCTCACCGTGTGAGCAACCGCGTGTTCCGTCCCAACATCCAGAAGATCACCATTCGCGACGCGAAGGGCCATGTCCGTCGCGCCAACGTGTGCACCTCCTGCATGAAGGCCGGAAAGGTGGAGCGCGCCTAGCAAGAGCGCTTCCGCTTTCTTTTCCAGAGAATCCAAAAGCCCGCCCTGCGGGCTTTCTCTGTTTTGGCACAAAGTTGACGACGCGAAGGAGGCGGGGCGGCCCGCGCGCAGGTTGCGCAGCGACTGGAACAGCCCAGTGAGCTGTTCCACCAAGCGAGCCATTGCTTGAGCACGGGTCGTCCCGCCTCCTTCGCGGCGCCCCCGGTGATGCGAGTTCGTTTGTGGAATATGGCCGACTGTCATCGGGGGGTAACGGCGGCGGAGTGTTCGTTGCGCTATACTCTTCTCGACTATGTATGCAAAGCTCAGCGGAAAGGATTTGTCCCATGAGTTCTACGATACCCGGCAACCTCCACGTTGCCAACGACGTGCTGGCCGATTTGGTCGGTAACGCCGCCATGGAATGCTACGGCGTGGTGGGGGTGTGCGCGCCCAACGCCGCCGACAGCATCGCCAAGATCCTGCCCGCCTCGCGCCTGCGCCGCGGCGTGGTGGTCAGCTCTCTGGAAGAGGGGGTGCATGTCGATCTGTACATCGTCGTGGAATACGGCACCAACATCGCCACGGTTTCCCGCAACCTCATCGACCAGGTCAGCTTCGCGCTGAAGGAGTACGCGCGCGTGCCGCTGGCCGGTGTGGATGTTCACGTCATGGATGTCAAGGTGCGCCGCTAAGGCTCATCGCGAGATGGGCTCAAGTGCCCGCCTGATGCGGGCAGCTCGCCCTTGAAGGAGAATTAACCCCTCATGTCTACTACGACTTACTCTTCCAATAACGTGCTGAACGCCGTGGCCGCCGCTGCCAAGGTTCTCGACGAGCGCAAGGAGGAAGTGAACCGCCTGAACGTGTTCCCGGTGCCCGACGGCGACACCGGCACGAACATGTCGCTCACCATCCAGTCGGTGGTGAGCAACGTGGCGAACCTTCCCATCGGTGCTCCGGGAGCCGATATCCGCAAGGCCATCACCACCGGTGCCCTCATGGGGGCGCGCGGCAACTCCGGCGTCATCACCTCCCAGATCTTGCGCGGCCTATGCGAGGGCAGCCAAAGCTTCGACGAGTTCGATGTCGAATCCATCGCCGCCTCCTTCGATCGCGCTCGCGAGGTGGCCTTCCAGGCCGTGCGCAAGCCGGTGGAAGGCACGATCCTCACGGTGCTGCGCGATTCCGCCGCCGCCGCCAAGGTGGCCGTCGAGCAGGAGCTTTCCATCCCCGAGGCCCTGGACGCCATCGTGGCCGAGGCCTACGCCTCGGTGCAGCGCACGCCCGACCTTCTGCCTGTGCTCAAGGAGCATGGTGTGGTGGACGCCGGCGGTTTCGGCCTGGCCATCCTCTTCGACGCCTTCACCGCGGCGCTGCTCGGGCGCTCCGGCACCATGGTCGACGAGATGTCCTTCGCCCGGGGGTCGCACCCCAAGGTGGAGATCGAGCAGGTGAACGACTGGGAGGGCTCCCAGTACCGCTACTGCAACGAGTTCCTCGTGGATTCCGATACCCTGGACAAGGATGCCGCGCTTGAGTTCCTCTCCACCATGGGCGACTGCGAGCTGTGCGTGGGCGAGGTGCCGAAGTTCAAGGTGCACGTGCACTCCGACCACCCCGATCAGGTGCTGAAGTATTTTCTCGATCACGGTCAGATCTCCGAGGTGTTCATCCACAACATGCAGATTCAGTCGGCCGAGCGCACCGAGAAGCTGGCCGCCGAGGAGCAGGCCGAGCGCAAGCCCCTGGGCTTTGTGGCCGTGGCCGCCGGTTCTGGCCAGGCGGAGATCCTGAAGAGCCTCGGAGTCGATGTCATCGTCTCCGGAGGCCAGACCATGAACCCCTCCACGAAGGATCTGCTGGACGCCGCAGGATCGGTGAACGCCGATGCGGTCATCATCCTGCCGAACAACTCGAACATCATCATGGCGGCCAACTCCGCCGCCGAGCTCTCTGAGACGCCCTGTGCCGTCGTGCCCACCAAATCGGTGCCCCAGGCCTTCTCGGCCCTGTTCGCCGTGGATGTGGATGCCTCCTTGGAAACGAACGTCGAGGAGATGACCGAGGCCGCCCAGGCCGTGAAGACCGGCGAGGTCACCTGGGCCACCCGCGACTCCAAGGACGCCGAGGGCAACCCCATCGCCGAGGGCGACGTCATCGGCATCGCCGACGGATCCATCGAGGCGGTGGACGATTCCATCGACGGCGCGGTGCTGACGCTGCTCGGCAAGATGGACGCCGAGGACGCCGATACCTGCACCATTTTGGCCGGCGAGGGCTATTCCGACGAGGATCTGGAGGCGCTCGTGGCGAAGATCGAGGAAGCCTACGACGAGCTGGAAGTTGACGCCCAGCGCGGCGAGCAACCCCTTTACCCCATTGTGTTCTCGGTTGAATAATCTGCTTGAAGCTCTCCCGGGACGCGAGCTGGATGGCATGTTCAGTCGCTCAGACAGTCCTCGTTGGTATCGAAGGCGCCAGGGGCATCCTCTCCCCAACATAAGCCGCCTTCGATACCATCTGCGGAACTCGCTTGGTGAACACGCCGTCCATCTCGCGTTTGGCTCTGCCATAATAGAAGGAAGATAGTTTGCCCATTGATCGGGAAAAAGCTACGCTCTCGCTGGACGAGCCCGTGTCCCGGGTTCGTCTGGTCAGCCCTGCGCGGGCCGTGGCGCTTGAGAAGCTGGGCGTGCGCACGCTGCGCGATTTGCTGACGCACTTCCCCCGGTCCTACATCGATCTCTCCCAGGTGGAGACCTGCGGCACCGCTCGCATCGGGGAGGTCTGCACCATTCGCGGCACGGTGCACGAGATCAAGCTGAAGAAGCCCCGCTACAATCTCAAGCTCGTGGAGATCGCGCTCGTGGATGGCACGGGCATCCTTATAGTCACCTGCTTTCGCCAGCCGTGGCTGATGGATCAGGTGAAGGCGGGGGATGCGGTGGCCGTTTCGGGCAAGGTGACCTTCGACTACGGCTACAAGCGCATGACCAACCCCTTCATCGAGGTGGTCGGGGAGGGGGAGGAGGTCGCCGGCTCGGTGGTGCCGGTGCATCCGGCCACCGAGAAGCTCACGGCGGCCTGGGTGCGCCGCATCGTGGCCAACGGATTGGAGGCAGCCGAAGGGCTCTTCGACCCGCTGCCTTTGGGGCTGCGTCTGCGCTACCGGCTCATGAGCCGGAACGCCGCGCTGCGCGCCATCCATTTCCCGCGCACCATGGCAGAAGCCGACGAGGCGCGGCGGCGGCTCGTCTATGAGGAGCTTTTGTACCTGGAGCTGTTCCTCATGCAGGAGGGCGCGGCCCGCAGCGCTGGATGCGTGCCCCACGCCCATGTGGTGGACGGCCCGCGGCTTGGTGCCTTCGCCGCCTCGCTTCCCTTCGAGCTCACCGGCGAGCAGCAGCGGGCGCGCGACGAGATTCTTGCCGCCCTGGCGGCGCCGACGGTGGCCAACCACATGCTTTTGGGAGACGTGGGCACCGGCAAGACCGTCGTGGCCGGCCACGCCCTGGCTGCCGCCGCCGATTCCGAGGGGCAGGCCATGCTCCTCGCGCCCACCGAGGTGCTCGCCCGTCAGCACATGGAGGGCCTGGGAGAGCGCTTGGAAGGCGCCGGGGTGCGCGTCGCCCTGCTCACGGGCTCCACGGCCGCTGTCGAGCGGGCCGCCATCGTGGAGGGCTTCGCCGCCGGAGAGGTGGACGTGCTCATCGGCACCCACGCGCTGCTCTCCGACGACGTCGTGCCGCGAAACCTCACCCTGGCGGTCATCGACGAGCAGCAGCGCTTCGGGGTGGACCAGCGGGCGAAGCTGCTCGCCAAGGGGCAGGCGCCCGATGCGCTGTACCTGACGGCCACGCCCATTCCGCGCAGCTTGGCGCTCGCGCTCTACGGCAACCTCACGCTCTCCTACATCAAGCATCGCCCCCACGACAGCGCCCGTCGCACGACGCGGGTGCTCTCCCGAGAGCAGCAGGGCGACGCCTTCGAGGCGGCCCGCGAGGCGCTCGGCCGCGGCGAGCAGGTCTTCGTCGTCTGCCCGCTCGTGGGCAAGGACACCGAGGCCCGCGATGCGAAGGCGGCGGGACGGGCGCGGGAGGCCGATGCGGCGGGGGAGGAGTACCATCCGGCCGTGGCCATCGAGGACGATGCCGATCTGGCCGGCGACGACGTGACGGCGGCCACCCGCGAGGCCGAGATGCTGCAGCGCACCACCTTCGCCGACTGGACGGTGGGGCTGCTTCACGGCGGCATGGGCGCCGAGGCCAAGCGCGAAGTCATGGAGCAGTTCCGTGCCGGCGAGGTCCAGGTGCTCGTGGCCACGACGGTCATCGAGGTGGGCGTGGATGTTCCCAACGCCACGGTCATGATCGTCCAGGACGCCGACCGCTTCGGACTCGCCCAGCTGCACCAGCTGCGCGGGCGCGTGGGCCGCGGTGAGAAGGCGGCCGAGGTGTTTCTCGTCTCCGCTTCCCAGCGTGAGGAGTCGCTCGCGCGCCTGGCGGCCATGGAAAGCACCGACGACGGCTTCGAGCTGGCCGCCTTCGACTTGTCCCTGCGCCGCGAGGGCGATATCCTTGGGAACCGCCAGCACGGCGCCAGCGGGCTGAAGCTCGTGAACATCATGCGCGACGGTGCCGTCATCGAGGCCGCCCGCGCCGACGCCCAGGCCCTTCTGGAGGTGGATCCGAACCTGGAAGAGCCCGACCACGTCGCCCTGGCCCGCGAGGTCCGCCTCGCCTTCGCCCACGAGTCCGCTATCGTAGGAGGTTGATCATGCGCATCATCGCCGGAGAGTTCCGGGGCCGCAAGCTGGACGCCCCCAGAGGCGACGGCACCCGCCCCACCACCGACCGCGTCCGCGAGTCGCTCATGAGCGCGCTCGTCTCCCTTCGCGACGGGCTTGACGGTGCCGTGGTGCTGGACGCCTTCGCCGGCTCGGGAGCCCTGTCGCTGGAGGTCCTTTCCCGCGGTGCCGATACGGCCGTGCTCTGCGAGCGCGACCGGGACGCCGCCGCCGTCATCGAGCGCAACATCGCCGCCCTGCGCCTCGGCCGCGATCGCGCGCGCCTCGTGCGCGGCGACGTGCTGAAACGTGGCGCAACGGCGCCGGGACGCCCCTTCGACCTGGTGTTCCTCGATCCTCCCTACGCCACCGACCCGGCCCTCGTCTTCCACCTGCTCGGCCGTTTGGACGAAGCCGGCGGCCTGGCCTGCGACCTCATCGTCAGCTACGAGCACGACGCCTCCGACGACGATGCCATAGAAGCCCTGGCCGAAGAAGCCGGCTACGAGATCGCCTCCCGCCGCCACTTCGGCGACACCACCCTCGATCTTTTGGAGCGTTTGTGCACGGAATGACAGGGGTGTTCCATAGTTTTTCCATCATGGTAGAATGGTAAAACTCAGCGTGCACGACGTCTGTCCGCGCGTGTCCAAATGAGGCCGCGGGGCGATGCGATATAGTCAGGAAGGAACAACATGGACGAAACCGGAGTACTTGGGCTGCTCGAAGAGCTCTCGATCCTCTTGGAGGACTCGAAGCCGGTCTTCGGCAAGAACAACCTTCGCCAGGTCGATATCGCCGCCGCCTTCGACATCATGGACGAGATTCGCGATCTGTTCCCGGCGGAGTTCTCCCAGGCCCGTCAGATCGTGCGTGAGCGCCAGAGCCTTCTGGACGACGCCGAGGTCGAGGCCAACCGCATGATCGAGGACGCCCGCAGCCAGGCGATCACCATCGCCTCCGAGCAGGAGATCGTGCGCATCTCCCAGCAGCAGGCCGACACCATCCTGGCCGATGCCCGCGAGCTGGAGCGCCAGACCCGCGCCGGTGCCGAGGACTACGCCGACGAGGTGTTCGGGCACATCGAGCAGAGCCTCGACACGCTGTTGAACAACACGCGCCGCTGCCGCGATCGCCTGAACGCCGCCCGCTAGGCTGCGTGGCGCCAGTAAGCAAGCACGTGACGAAGGCGCGCCGTCTGTGGCGCGTCTTCTTTTTTGGAAGTAAATGCCACTTCGACCTAGAAATGGCATGCGACGATGCCACTTCATGGTCGAAATGGCACGATTTGAGTCAAAAAGGGCCGTTTTCGTGACGGCTGGCCTGCCATTTCGGGGTCGAAGTGGCATTTACGGAAAGGAATGAGAAAATGGCTACGGATGCCACGGCGATTATCGCCATTCCCGAGGCGCTGCTGGAGACGGCGGCGACCCGGCATTTCGAGGGGACGCTCGATCTGGCCGAGCTGGCCGCCGGCCCGGACACCTACACCTTCGCGGCGCCCGTCTCCTGGTCGGTGGAGGCCACCAACACCGGCGACGCCATCCTCATCCAGGGCACGGCCGCAGGTGACGCCGCGACCCAGTGTGCCCGCTGCCTGGAGGACGTGACCTACGGCTTGGAGGGCGATATCGAGGGATACTTTCTCATCGGCGGCGAGGAGGAAGCGGAGACGCCGGAGGATATGGAAGGCGACGAGTTCGACTTTTTGCCCGACAACCGCAAGATCGATCTGGTGCCGCTCATCGTGGCGGCCCTGCTGCTCGAGGTGCCGCTCGTGCCCCTGTGCGACGACGACTGCAAGGGGCTGTGCCCCCAGTGCGGCGCCAATCTGAACGAGGGGCCCTGCGGCTGCTCCCGCGACGAGGCGGACGTGGAGGCGAGCCCGTTCGCGGCCCTCAAGAACTTCGACTTTGGCGACAAGTAGAACATCCGGTCCATAACGGCTTCTCAACGAAGGGCGGCGCGGCGGAAACGCTTCGCCGCCCTTCGGGCTATGAGTGCGAAAGGTCGTCTAAAGTTGTCCCGTACGGTTCGGATGCGTGGGAGCGAGGAGGCATGCGGTGAAAGGGGCAGCGAGAGCGCAGGTGCTGCGCCACGGGGTGTTCGCCGTGGCCGTCGGTGTCGTGGGGGCGGCGGCCTCGGTGGTGCTGTGTCTCGTTGTCGGCTGGGCCTACGATCTCGTTTGCGCCCATGGCTGGCTGCTGTACCTTCTGCCCATTTTCGCGGTGGCGAGCCTTCTGCTGTACCGCGCCCTGAAGCTTCCGCTGGACACCACGACGCACACGGTGATAAACGATATCTGCGCCGATCGCCCCATCTCGCCCGCGCTCGCCCCGGGCATTCTGCTCGGCACGGCGCTTTCCATTCTCGGAGGCGCCTCGGTGGGCAAGGAGGCGGCCGCTCTGCACATGGGGGCGTCGCTGGGCGATCTTGTCGCGCGCCCTTTGAAGCTGCGGCCCATGACGGGGGTTTGGAAGGGCGGAAGCCGTGCCGACGGCGCAGGTGGCGCGGACGGCGGTGACGGCGCGGTTGGGAGCGCGGGCGCAAGCAAAGGCGCGGCCGGAGGCGCAGGCAGCGGCGGAGGCGCCAGCGGCGGCGTGCACGCCTATGCCGCCTCCTGCGGCATGGCCGCGTGCTTCGCGGCGCTGTTCTTCGCGCCCTTGGGATCGACGGCCTTCGTCATCGAGCTCTCCCGCTACGACCGCTCGGTTTGGCGGCATGCGCCCTTCATGCTGCTGGCGTGCTTCGTGGCCTTCGGCCTGGCGAGCATCATCGGCATCGGCGATGTCATTCCCAAGGTGCCGCTGCCTGCGCTGTCATGGCCCGTTGTCGGCCAATGCGTCGTGATCGCCGTCGCCTGCGCGCTGGTGGGAACCGCCTACATTCAAATCATCGACGGCGCCCAGCGCCTCACCAAGCACATCTCGCAGAACTACTACCTGTGGGCGGCCCTGGGCGGCGTGCTCATGGCAGTGCTGATCACGCTGTTCGATTGGCGCGGGTTCGAGGGCACGGGCGCCAACCTGCTCTCCGACGCGCTCGCCGGCCGCGCCGGCGGGTGGACCTTCGCCGTGAAAGCGCTGCTCACCATCGTGTGCCTCGGGCTTTGGCTGCGCGGCGGCGAGATCATGCCCACCTTCACCGTGGGCGCGCTGCTCGGCGCGAGCTGCACGGTCATGACCCAGGGCGATCCGGCCTTCTCAGCGGCTGTGGGGCTCGTCGCCTTCTTCGCCGCCATGAGCCGCTGCCCGGTGACCGCCTTCCTCATGGGCTGCGAGATTTTTGGCTGGGCCGGCGCTCCCGCGTTCGCTTTGGCCGTGGCCGTCTCCTTCTCCCTCGGCCGCGATGTGGGATTGTACGGACGCGGGGCCACCGGCATTCTGAAGCGCGCGACTTCGGCGGCGCGGGCGCGCCTTGTCGTGAAGAAGCCGTGACCGCTGGCGAATTCGTGGGAAATTGCCCTTGCGGGGCCGCGTGCGGTTGGGTATCATATCAGATCGTGCGTTTACAGAAGAAGTTGTGAACGGCACCCGCTGTTCCCAGCTATAGAAGGAGTAATCGAGATGGCAGTACCTAAGCGCAAAATGGGCCGTGCCCGTACCCACGCCCGTCGCAGCACCAACGACAAGATCGCGGCTCCCGCCCGCTCCATTTGCCCCCAGTGCGGCGAGGTGAAGCTTCCTCACCGCGTGTGCGGCAACTGCGGCTACTATCGCGACCGCGAGGTCATCGAGACCGAGTAGCTTTTGTGCGTGACGGTCGCGGAGACGCCAGGTAGTCTCCGCGATGTCGGCAAAGCCTCCTCGCATGCCAAGCTGGATAAGCCTGGTCTGCCAGGGGGCTTTTTGGCTATAGGCCCGTGCCTCCGACCGTGTCCGCAGGCTGTGCGGATAGGGCCGGATGCGCAGCGCCCGTGCAGCGAAAGACCCTGCCGCCCCGGGCGGCACATCGTTTTGAGGAGATACGCAACGTGGCAGAACCAGTAACAATCGCCGTGGACGTCATGGGCGGTGACCGCGGCCCGGCCGTGGTGCTGCGCGGCGCCCTGCAGGCCCTTGAGGCCGATCCCGACTTGAGGCTCACGCTCGTCGGGCCGGCCGAGGAGGTGGAGCCCTTCGCCGCCGCTCACGATCGGGCGACGGCGCAGGTGGCCACCGAGGTCATCGAGATGGGGGAGCATCCGGCCGGCGCCGTGCGCGCCAAGAAGGACTCCTCCATCGTCGTGGGCTGCCGTCTCGTGAAGGAGGGCGCCGCCGACGGCTTCTTCTCCGCCGGCTCCACCGGCGCCTGCCTGGCCGCCGCCACCCTCGTCGTCGGGCGCATCAAGGGCGTGAAGCGCCCGGCCTTGGGCCAGGTCATTCCGGCTTGGGGCCGTCCGACCCTGCTCATCGACGTGGGGGCCAATGCCGACTGCAAGCCGGAGTACCTCGTGCAGTTCGCCCAGATGGGCGAGGTGTACATGAACGCTATCATGGGGGTGGAACACCCGAAGGTCGGTCTTCTGAACATCGGCGAGGAGGACACCAAGGGAGACCTGTTCGCCCAGGAGGCCCACCGTCTTTTGACCGAGGCCGTCCCCGCCTTCGCGGGAAACTGCGAGGGGGGCGACCTCATGGCGGGCGACTTCGACGTGGTGGTCACCGACGGGTTCACCGGCAATGTCTGCCTGAAGACCATCGAGGGCACGGCCAAGACGCTCATGCGGAACCTGAAGGCCGCGCTCATGTCCACGGCGCTTTCCAAAGTGGGGGCGCTGCTCGTGAAGGGCCCGCTCGGCGCGCTCAAAGAGAAGATGTCGCCGGACACCTACGGCGGCACGCCGCTGCTCGGTGTCAAGGGCGCCGTCATCGTGGGGCACGGCTCCTCCAACGAGACGGCCGTGAAGAACGGCATCGCCGTGGCCGCCGCCACGGTGCGCGCCCATGTGCCCGAGGTCATCGCCGAGCGCGTGGCCTCCGCGCCCGCGCCGGCTTCCGCGGCCGTTGGCGCCGAGGAGAAGGGGGAGGCCGCCGCCTCTGATGCCCGATGAGCCTCACCGCAGAACAGCAGACCAAGCTCGAGCGCGCCCAGCAGATTGTGGGTCGCACCTTCGAGAACACCCAGTACCTGCTCTCGGCCATCACCCATCCTTCCGCCACCGAGGGTCGGGCCGTGAAATTCTCCTACGAGCGCCTGGAGTTCCTCGGCGATTCCATTCTGGGGGCTTTGGTGGCCAACGCCGCCTTCCATCAGTTCCCCGAACTGGACGAGGGCGGCCTCACGCGCATTAAGGTGGCCCTCGTCTCCGGGGCGAGCCTGTCGGAGGTGGCCGAGAAGCTCGGGTTCGCCGACGTCATCGTGTTCGGCTCATCGGAGACCGGCACGGGCCGGCGCGGGCTGCACTCGGCGCTCGAGAACGTCTACGAGGCCGTGGTAGCGGCGCTGTTCCTCGACGGCGGCCTCGATGCGGCGTGGGCCTTCGTCGATCGCACGCTCATGCCCAAGATGTCCCTCGAGCTTGCCCGCGAGCCGGAGAATCCCAAGAGCGCCCTGCAGGAGAAGCTGCAAGAGGGCGGCATCACGCCCACCTATCGGTTGGTGGAGACCCAAGGGCCGCCCCACGACCGCACCTTCGTCGCCCAGGTGTACGCCGGCGACAAGGGGCTCGCGCAGGGCGTCGGCCGCACGAAGAAGGAGGCCGAGAGCCAGGCGGCGAAATCCACGCTCGCGCGCCTCTCCGAGTTCTTCGGCATCGGCATGACCGAGGAGCAGGCCGCCGAGAAAGCGGCCGAGAAGGCGGCCCGGGCCGAGGAGAAGGCCGCCACGAAGGCGGCGCGGGTCGCCGAGCGCGAGGCTGCGGCCGCCGCGAAGGCCGCCGCGAGGGCCGAGCGCGCCGCCGCCAAGAAGAAGCAGGACTAGGCGCCCATGTATCTGAAATCTCTCGTTCTCAAGGGCTTCAAATCCTTCGCCGACCGCAGCGCGCTCACGCTGGAGCCGGGCATCACCGCCGTGGTGGGCCCCAACGGGTCGGGCAAGTCGAACATCTCGGACGCCGTTCTGTGGGTGCTCGGCGAGCGCAACGCCAAGAACCTGCGCGGCCAGGCCATGGAGGACGTCATCTTCGCCGGCTCCTCGGCGCGCAAGGCCTCCGGTCTCGCCGAGGTCGATCTCGTGCTCGACAATTCCGACGGCACGCTGCCGGTCGATTTCGACGAGGTGGCCATCACCCGGCGCATGTACCGCAACGGCGAGAGCGAGTACCTCATCAACGGCACCGTGGCCCGGCGCATGGACGTGCTGGACATCCTGCATGACTCGGGTCTGGGCACCGGCACCCATTCCATCATCTCCCAGGGCTCGCTCGACTCCATCCTGCAGAGCAAGCCGGAGGATCGCCGCGCACTCATCGAGGAGGCCGCGGGCGTTCTCAAGCACAAGCAGCGCAAGGCGAAAAGCGAGCGGAAGCTGGCGAACATGGACCAGCACCTCTTGCGCGCCCGCGACGTGGTGGGGGAGGTGGCCCGGCAGCTCGGGCCCTTGGAGCGCAAGGCGAAAAAGGCGCGCACCTACCAGGAGCTCGCCGCGCAGCAGGCCGAGATGAGCCTCACCATCGCCGTGGACGATTTGCGCGGGCTGCAGAAGGAGTGGGACGCGGCCAAGGCGCGGGAGGCGGCGCTTGCCGCCGAGCTGGAGGAGCGAAGGGGCGCCATCCAGGAGGCCGAGGCCGCTGTGGAGGCCTTGCAGGAACGCATCCGCCAGCAGACGCTGGACGCCGGCGACCTGTCGCGGCGCCACCGCGCGGCGGCGACGGCCGTCGAGCGATTCGACTCCGCGGCCATGATGCTGCGCGAGCGGCGTCGGGCCGCCACGGCCCGGGCCGGCGAGCTGGAGCTTTCCATCGAGGCCAATGCCGTGAAGGCCGACGAGGCGGCATCCGAACTCGCGCGCGCGACGGCCCAGTACGAGGAGGCGGCCGGCGAGCTGGATGCGGCCAAGAAGAAGGTATCGGACTTGGACGCGGTCTACCGCGATTTGGGAGTGCGCCGCGGCGCGCTGGAGCGCGAGCTTTCCGCTCTTTCCAAGGACGCCGAGAAGATGACCGCCGAGCGCGAGACGGCGCGTCGCCGCCATGCCGAGAACACCGAGGCGCTCTCCCATGGCCTCGCCCACGTGCAGGTGGTGGAGGGGCGCGCCGCCGAGCTGGCGCTCGAGCTCGCGCGCGCTCAAGAGGAGGCCGAGCGCGCGGCGGCCGGGGCCGCCGAGGTCGATGGCGAGCTTTCCGCGCTGGTGGCGGACGAGGCGGCGGCGCGCGCCGCCGTGGGCACCGCCGTGCAGTCTCGCGACGCGGCCCGCGCCGCCATGGACGAGGCCCGCGACGCCCATCGGGCGCTTTCGGTGGAGATCGCCACCTTGGAGGAGATGGAGCGCGCGAGCGCCCTGTCCGCGGGCGAGGCCCGGGCGTGGCTCGTGGAGCACGTCGACGAGGTGCTGGGGCTCTGCGAGCCGCTCTCCCACGTCATCCAGGCCTCGGCCGGCTTCGAGCCTCTGGTGGAATCGCTTCTGGGCGGGGATGTGGCCACGCTGCTCGTGGAAGACGCGGGCGCGGTAGAGCTCATCGCCGGCCAGCTCGCCGCCGCCGGTGCCGCGGGCGAGGCATCCTTCCTCATTCGCGACGACGCCAGCCCCTCCCGCATCCGCGGCGCCGCCCTCTTGTGGCGCGAGCGATCCGGCGGGGCCGAGGGCGTCCCGCTCGTGGACGAGCTCCTCTTCCCGGAAGAGGCCCGGGGCGCCGTGGAGGCGCTTCTGGGCGATGTGGTGGTGTGCCCGACCCTGGAGGCGGCGCTTTCCGCCCACGGACGGGACGACGCGGCCCTGCGCTTCGCCACTCCGGATGGTGCCATCGTGTGGCCCTCGGGCAAGGTGAGCGTGGGGGGTGCCGTGGTGGACGAGGGCGCCGGCGTGCTCGCCCGCGTGCGCCACTTGGAGGAGCTGCGGGCGCAGCTTTCCGGCGCGGCGGCGGCCCAGGCCAAGGCTGAGGAGGCCCACCGCTTGGCCGAGGAGGCCCTGCGCCAGGCCCAGGCTACGTCCCTGGAGCTTTCCCAGGCCCTGGCCAACCTGCGCGGCCGTGCCGAGGCGGCCCGCAACACCGCGAGCGCCGCCGCCGAGAAGCTGGCCTCCTGCCGCCGCGAATTGGAATCCGTCGAGCGCCAGCGTGCCGAGGCCGAGGCCGCCGTGGCGTCGGCCCGTCCCAACGTGGAGTCCTTCGAGGCCCGGGTGAAGGAGTTGGACGCGGCGCTGGATGCGGGCAAGAAGAAGCAGGAGGCTCTGACCGAGGAGCTGGCGCCTCTGCGCCGCGAGGCCCATCGCGTCTCCGACAGCCTTGCCGAGGCGAAGCTGGCACAGGCCACGCTCTCCGAGCGCACTACCTACGCCGAGCGCGTCCGCGATGCCCGCGTCCGCGACTTGGAGGCCCTTGCCGCCGCGAGCGAGGAGGCCCGTGTGGCCCTGCGCGCGAAGACGGTCTCCGCCGCCCGCATCGAGCCGGTGCTCGCCCTCATCGACGAGCTGACGGCCTCGGCCCAGAAGTGGACGCGTCAGCTGGAGGAGCAGGCCACCGTCGCCGAGGACTCCTCCACGGGCTTGCATTCCTCCGTCACCGAGGCCCGCGGCCGGGCCCATGAGGCCCACGCCCTCTTCGATGGCGTAAGCGAGCGGTTGAGCGAGGCCCGCGTGCAGAAGGGGCGGCTCGAGCTCCAGGTGGAGGCGGCGGTGAACCACATCGCGACCGATCTGTCCGTGCCCCTGGAGACGGCGCTTTCCGTGCCGCCCCTGGAGAACCGCCCCGAGGTGGAGGACGCCCTGTTCAAGATCAACCGTCGCATCGCCAACCTCGGCACCATCAACCCGGATGCCGCCGAGGAGTACGATGCGCTGAAGGTGCGCTACGACTACCTGGCCGCCCAGCTGGACGACCTGGATCGCGCCCGGCGCTCGCTTGCGAAGATCAATCGCGTCATCGACGCGCGCATGAAGGAGGACTTCATCCGTACCTACGAGGCGGTGGATCGCAACTTCCAGGAGATCTTCTCCATCCTGTTCCCCGGTGGCAGCGCAAATTTGTCGCTGGTGGATCCGGACGACGTGGAGAACACCGGCGTGGAGGTGAACGCCCAGCCCAAGGGCAAGCGCATCGCGAAGATGATGCTCTTATCCGGCGGCGAGAAGTCGCTCACGGCGCTGGCGCTCTTGTTCGCGGTCTACCGCATCCGATCCACGCCGTTCTACATCTTGGACGAGGTGGAGGCGGCACTCGACGACACGAATCTGCGCCGTTTGGCGGCCTATATCGACAGCCTGCGCGACGAGACCCAGCTCATCATGATCACCCACCAGCGCCGCACCATGGAGATGGCTGACGTGCTGTTCGGCGTCTCCATGCAGGGCGACGGCGTCACCAAGGTCATCAGCCAAAAGCTCGACCAGGCCCTCAAGCACGCGGAGTAGGGAAGGCATGGGCGCGCGCTACGGTATGAAAGTGATGGATGCCGAAGCCGCTTTTGCCCGGGTGCGGGAGCTCGTGGCGGCACGGCACTTTTGCGGTTTGTCGTAGAACCGGAAGACCAGGAGTTCGGCAAACGCCTGGCACTGCTGGGGGAGAGCTGTTTTTCTGGCTGTTATGCGAAGAGGATTAGAAGGAAGAGGGGCGGCCATGGGAAACGATGCGCTGCAACGGCACTACGAGAATCTTGCCTGCGAGGGAGGGTTCGAGGCGCGCTGCCATATGGAGCTGCCGGAGCGGTCGCTGGTTGGCGCGCGCGTGGTGAACGTGGGGTGCCGGCGCGGCAAGGGGACTTACAAGCTGAGCGAGCAGGTGGGCGAGAGCGGCTTCGTCATCGGCGCCGATTGGAGCGAGGAGTTTGTGGAAGCGGCCCGGGCGGGTGCTCCCAAGGCGCTTGACCGCAGCGGCCTTTCCCGGTGCAACATGGCGTTTCGCGTCGGCTTCCCTGAAGATTTGGCCGCAGCGGGCATCGAGGAGGGATGGGCGGACTTCGTCTACCTGAACAGCTCGCTTTCTCTGTTCGCCTCGCCGGCCCGGGCGCTGCGGGAGTGCTGTCGAGTGCTGGTACCCGGCGGCGTGCTGCTGGCCGAGGTTCCCGTGGCGGCCCCAGGTAGTGTCGATCGCGCGGCCATCGTTGAGGCGGCCCGCGCCCTTCCGAACGCCGTGCAGGCGGCGCCGACCTTCGAGGAGCTTCTCGGCTGGCTTGCCGAGGCGGGGTTCTCCGGGCCGACCGTTCGCAGCGAACGGCCGCTCTCTCCCGAAGAGGGCAGCACGCCCGACCGTCCCGCCGCCACCGTGCCCGGCGACGCGGCGGCCTATCGCCTTCTGTCGCTTGAAGTCGCTCGTTGAGTCGACGAGCGTGTCCATTCCTGCACGAGATCGCCGTTTATGAGCGTCTGAATGCGGAAATTAAAGACGTAATTAACGTAAGGCGTATATCTAAGAGGGCAGCGGGTCCTTTTAGACGCTCATAAACGGCGATCTCGTGCAGAAAACGACCTCTTCAACGACCGAATTGAGTGAAGAGGCCCGCTACGCCGCTTCCACGGTGACGGCGGTGCCGGAGGTGGTGACCATGAGCATGTTGCCCTGGCCGAGCACTTCGTAGTCCATATCCACCCCGACGATGGCGTGGGCGCCCAAGGCCGCGGCGCGCTGCTGCAGTTCCTCCAAGGCCTGAGTGCGGGCCACCATCAGCTCCTCCTCGTAGCCGGCGGACCTTCCGCCCACGAGGTTGCGGATACCGGCGCCGAAGTCCTTCAGGAAGTTGATGCCGGTGATGACCTCGCCGAACACGATGCCGTAGTAGCCGGTGATGCGGTATCCCTCCACGGTGGGGGTGGTGGTGACGAGCATGGGGGAGTCCTTTCTTGGGTTGGCGCCTGTGTGGGCGTCACGATACCTATACGGCAATGATACCCGAAGCGGTCGCGTCTTGGCGGCGACGGAACACCTCGTTCGATGACGGGGCAAAGCCTTGCGCCATAACGAGTTGGAGCCTCGCAAGATCTGCGCCGATTGTCCAACCTGTGGGGAGGTTCCCGAAACAGCGCCGTGCGGGCACGGGTGCTGTGCTACTCTGTTGCCCGTGCACATTCCCCGGGCGTCATCCGACTCGGAGAGACGAACTTATACGAAAGGAAGCAATCCGTGAGCCAAGCCTGCGATATTTTGGACATCAACCTGGCCGACGAGGGGCAGAAGCGCATTCTGTGGGCCGACCGCGATATGCCGGTGCTCGCCCGCATCCGCGAGCGCTTCGCCGAGGAGCGCCCGCTCGAGGGGGTGCGCATCGGCGCTTGCATGCACGTCACCACCGAGACGGCGAACCTCATGCGGACGCTTGTGGCCTCGGGCGCCGAGGTGACGCTGTGCGCCTCCAACCCGCTGTCCACCCAGGACGACACGGCCGCCTCGCTCGTGCGCGACTACGGCGTGCGCGTGTACGCCATCGCCGGCGAGGACGCCGAGACCTACGAGCGCCACATCGCCGAGGTGGTGGCCACCAATCCGCAGATCATCATGGACGACGGCGCCGATTTGGATACCGCCCTGCACACGAAGTTCCCCGAGAAGCTCGAAGGCGTGATCGGTGGGACCGAGGAGACCACCACCGGCGTGGTGCGCCTCATGGCCATGGCGAAGGACGGCGCGCTGCGCTACCCGGTCTTCAACATCAACGACGCCAACACCAAGCACTGCTTCGACAACCACTACGGCACCGGCCAGAGCACGCTCGACGGCATCGTGCGCGCCACCAACCGCCTGCTGTGCGGCCGCACCATGGTCGTGTCCGGCTACGGGTACTGCGGCAGCGGCCTGGCTCTGCGCGCCGCCGGCATGGGCATGAACGTCATCGTGTGCGAGGTGGATCCGCTCAAGGCGCTCGAGGCGCACATGGAGGGCTACCGCGTGATGAAGGCCGAGGACGCCGCCCGCTACGCCGACGTGTGGGTGACCGTCACGGGCGACTGCAAGGTCATCGACGAGCCCGCCTTCAAGAACATGAAAGACGGCGCCATCCTGTGCAACTCCGGCCATTTCGACTCCGAGATCAACCTCGTGTGGCTCGAGGAGCACTGCGTCAAGAAAGAGGAGATCAAGCCGCTCGTCGAGGAGTACACGCTTGAGGACGGCCGCACCATCATCGTGCTCGCCCAGGGCCGCCTGGTCAACCTGTCCTGCGCCGAGGGCCACCCTGCGTCCGTCATGGACATGAGCTTCGCCAACCAGGCGCTCGCC
>ENA-OUPA01000207-OUPA01000207.1-human-gut-metagenome-genome-assembly--contig:-NODE-207-length-45337-cov-12.8775_pt1 | contig 45337 bp, 37 predicted proteins | sample MGYA00237939_ERZ548770 | MGnify/ENA primary metagenome ERZ548770 (study PRJEB26490, sample SAMN05356877) | human gut metagenome | biome: terrestrial biome; feature: human-associated habitat; material...
AGATATTATACCGCACCCTCCTCTAATTGTCAACACCTTTTTTCGTGTTTTTTCAAATTTCTCTTTTCCCACTGCATCTTGTGTCTCTTTCTATTTTATATACCAGGTCTTCCTTGCTTTCTGGAAACCGGGGCAAATCTTTCCGGGAGAAAATCCCCTTTCTTGGGGGAGCTTACTCTCATAGGAGGGACAGGCTTTGCTTATATATAATTAGAACCATGGAAGGAGGGCGTTGCACATGCGCCGGGAATTGGGAAAACGGTGGGCTCTGGCCCTGTGGCGGCTGCTGGTGGTGGCCCTTGTAAACGCAATGGTCTACTTGATGCTGGACTCTGGCGGGGCCCTGTTCCCCTAAGGGCCGCCCGCAAAAAAGCCCCCAGCGCAAAAGCTGAGGGCTTTTTCTCAATCTTGGTCTGCGGCCATGCCCCCGGCCTGGGCAATGGCCCTCTTCCGGATGAAAAATAGGCACACCGCCTCAATCAAGGCTGTGATGACCCAGGTGACCGGGTAGGACAGGAACAGCATCAGAAAGGTGCGGTCCAGGGGGAATACGGTATAGATCCACACCACCCGCAGCACGCACACGCCAAAGATGCAGATAACCATGGGCGTCAGCGAGGAGCCAAGCCCCCGCATGGCGCCTACCAGCACATTCATTATGCCGCAGGTAAAATAGGGCACGCACACCATCAGCATGCGCTCCAGGCCGTACTGGATGACCTCTGGGTCGGTGGAGTAGATGCTCAGCAGCGGGGTGCCCAGCAGATAGGCCCCCACGCCCAGCACCAGGCCCACGCCTGTCACCAGCAGCAGGTTGTACCACACCACCTTGGTGATGCGGTGGAACTTCTTAGCGCCGTAGTTCTGCCCTGTAAAGCTGAGGGTGGACTGGGTGAAGGCGTCCATGGCCGTCCAGACAAAGCCCTCGATATTGCTGCCGGCGGTGCTGCCCGCCATGGCGATGGAACCAAAGGAGTTCACAGAGGATTGGATGAGCACGTTGGAGATGGAGAAGGTGGCGCTTTGAATGCCCGCAGGCACGCCGATCTTCACCATCTGCAGCAGCTTGTCCATGTGGATGGTGAGTTTTTTCAGCTCTACCCGGTAGACTGTGTCGCTCTTCACCAGGCACAGCAGCACCAGCATGGCAGAGATGCACTGGGAAATCACCGTGGGGATGGCCACGCCTTCCACGCCCATGTGGAAGATGATGACGAAGATCAAATTCAAGATGACGTTGACCACCCCGGCAATGAACAGGAAATACAGGGGCCGCTGGGTGTCCCCCACCGCCCGCAGGATGGCCGAGCCAAAGTTGTAGAGCATCATCACCGGCATGCCGATAAAATAGATGCGCATGTACAGCACCGCCTGGCCGATCACATCTTCGGGGGTGCCCATCATCTCCAGCAGGGGCCGGGAAAGGGCAACGCCCAAAAAGATCAGCACCACGCCGCAAACCAGGCTGACCAGCACCGCCGTGTGCACCGTCTCGTGCAGGTCCTTGCGCTGGCCCGCCCCATAGTACCGGGCCACCAGCACGTTGACGCCGATGGAGAGGCCGATAAACAGGTTGACAATCAGCTGGATGAGAGCGCTGGTAGAACCCACCGCCGCCAGGGCCTGGGGGCCCACAAACTGCCCCACCACAATGATGTCCGCCGCGTTGAACAGCAGCTGCAAAATGCCCGAAAGGGCCAGGGGGATGGCAAACCGGATGGTTTTCCCCACCAGGGGGCCGTTGGTCATGTCAATCTCAAAGGAGCTCCGGTGCGCGCCGGGGCGAAAGGGTAGCTTCACAAGCCTCAATCCTCCAAACAGTTTTTTCCGGAAATTTCCCCGGCAGCCCGCTGCCATTCGCGCGCCGCCGGGGAGACCCCCTCTTTTCAAGGCATTCTTATTATATTACTCCCGCGCCCCGGTTGCAAGGCGCTGTTTTTTTGAAACGTGCCGGTGGACTATGAGGAAGCACACCCCATCGCACAGGGCGGCCAGGCCCCAGGTGATGGGATAGGAGACATAGAGCGCCTCCAGGGTGGGGAACATCGCGAACACCGTAAAGATCCAGATGACACGGAAGCCGCACACAAAGCCAATGGTGATGGCCATGGGGATGAAGGAGTAGCCCATGCCCCGCAGCACGCCCACCATCACGCCCATCAAGCCGCCCACAAACTGCAGCACGCAGCAGATGGACATGCGCCGGATGCCAAAGGCGATAACCTGGGGGTCGGCCGAGTAAATTCCCAGCAGCTGGTGGCCCAGCAAAAAGGCCCCTGTGCCCAGCACCAGCCCCGTGCCCGTAACCAGCACCAGGCACAGCAGCAAAATGCGGTTGACCCGCCGGGTCTTCCCCGCGCCCATATTCTGGCCGGTAAAGCTCAGGGCCGCCTGGGCAAAGGCGTCCTGGGCGGTGGAGACAAAGCCCTCGATATTGCTGGCGGCCGTGTTGCCCGCCATGGCCATGGCCCCAAAGGAGTTGATAGAACTTTGGATGAGCACGTTGGAAATGGAAAAGGAACAGCCCTGAATGCCCGCGGGCAGGCCGATCTTCACCATGCCCCACAGCTTATCCTTTTTCAGCCCCAGGCGGCGCAGGTCCACACGGTAGGGCGTGTGGGACTTTACCAGGCACAGCAGCACCAGCCCCGCGGAAACACACTGGGAGATCACCGTGGCAATGGCCACGCCGGCCACATCCAGGTGGAAGCCGATGACAAAGAACAGGTTCAGCACCACGTTGATGATTCCCGCCAGGAACAGGAAGTACAGCGGCCGCTGGGTATCCCCCACCGCCCGCAGGATGGCCGCGCCGAAGTTATAGAGCATGCTGGCCGGCATGCCGATGAAATAGATGCGCATGTACAGGCAGGCCTGGTCCAGCACTTCTTCTGGGGTGCCCATCAGCTCCAGCATGGGCGCTGCCAGGGAAATGCCGATGACCAGCACAATGCAGCCAAAGATCAGGCTGGCCAGCACAGAGGTGTGCACCGTGTCCCGCAGCGCCTTGCGGTCATTGGCGCCGTAGTACTGGGCCACCAGCACGTTGGTGCCCACCGAAAGGCCGATGAACAGGTTGACGATCAGGTTGATCAGCGCGCTGGTAGAGCCCACCGCCGCCAAAGCCTGGGGCCCGGAAAAGCGCCCCACCACAATAATGTCCGCCGCATTGAACAGCAGCTGCAAAATGCCGGAGATGGCCAGCGGGATGGCAAAGCGGACAATCTTCCCCAGCAGGGGCCCGTTGGTCATGTCGATCTCGAAGGAGCCCCGGCGGCCCTTTCTCTGAAATAATTCCCGTAAAATAAAAATCCCTCTCCCTTGTGATAGTGGGGGCCGGGAAAAGAATCCCGGCCTCCCGCCCTGCTTCCACGTGCTGCACGAGGCCCGGGCAGGGCAGGGGCGGCCTCTTTCCTATGGGGCGGGCTTAGTAACCCAGCTCCTCCCCCACCAGCACCACGCGGATGCGGTCCTCCCGCTGGTAGCCGGTAACCACATACTGGCAGCACATGCGGCGCTCTGAGGCACAGCCGGCGGTCATGCGGCCATCCGCGCCGGAACAGCGCCCCATGCGGGAGCAAGGCGTGTGGGTCTGCAGCCGGACGCCGTTGGCCGGGGCAGCCATGCATTTCACCCGGGAAACGGCCTCGTCCAAGTCCCGCACCAGCTTGTTGACCCCCGCCACCACAATGACCCGCTTAGGGCCATAGATCAGGGCGGCCACCCGGTTGCCGTTGCCGTCCACGTTGTAGAGCTCCCCGTCCTCGGTGATGGCGTTGGCGCTCATCAGGAACACGTCGGCGGAAAAGGTGCGGCGGTAAGCCTCCTGGGGGTCCATGGCCTCCCGGTCCAAAAACTCATACTCCCCGCTTTTCAGCAGGTCCCGCACGCCGCACTCCTCCAGCGTCATGGAGCCGCCGCAGCTGACCACGTCCCCAGGGGAGAGCAGCTCTTTCACCGCCTGCACGGCCTCCTGGCAAGTGGGGACAAACACGGCGGGAATCCTGTTTTTGGCCAGGGCCTTTAAGGTGCGCTCCACCCGGGCCTGTTTTACAAACTGGGCATTGCCGTCCATGGTAAACCATCCTTCCCTCAAAAAAATTGGTTGCAGATACAAGCATTATTTTAACGCAGTACATAGCTAAATGCAAGGGCCGGGGCAAAGAAAAAAGCAGGCCCCGCAATCCCGCGGGGTCCTGCTGAAAGGTCCTTCTCTCTTATTCGCTATTCGCTGTAAAATCCCTGGAACAGCCCCAGCACGCGGTCCTTCTGGGCGGTGTTTTCCGCGCTGGTGCTGTTGTCTGTATAGATCATCATATACTGGCCGCTGCCGCTGAGGGTGGCGGGCACCTGGTTGTCCAGCATGGGGAACTGGCCGCTTTCCTTCACGCTGTCCAGCACGGCCTGGCCCTGCTCGCCCAGGTTTTCCAGGTCGAAGGCATAGACCTCTACCTGCACGGTGCTGTTGTTCAGGATGAAGCGGTAACGGTAGCCCCCCGCGGCGCCGATGGTCTCATAGGCCATTTCGGTGGGCTCCCCTGCCACGGCCTTGTTGGCGGTGAGGAAGTCGCACAGGCCGTCCAAGCTGTCTTCAAACTCGGTGTAGGGCACCTCTTCCACGGTGGGCTCTGCCTGGGTGCCGCTCTCCGCGCCGGAGACCTGGGAAGCGGCGTTGGAAGCCGCTGGGTCCTCCAGCACCAGGGCGGGCAGCTGGGTGGCCGTGCCGCCGCAGGCGGAAAGGGAAAGCGCCAGGACCAGGGCCCCGCAAAGGGCCGTCAATTTCTTCATCATGGGAAATTCCCTCCAAAAGTCGTGTGGATAAAAAGAAAGAGCCCGGGTCACCTGAGACCCGGCGCTCTCTGGTGACCCGGACGAGAATCGAACTCGTGTTACCGCCGTGAAAGGGCGGTGTCTTAACCGCTTGACCACCGGGCCATATTGGTAGCGGTAACTGGACTTGAACCAGTGACACTTCGGGTATGAACCGAATGCTCTAGCCAACTGAGCTATACCGCCATATCTGCGCTCCACCACTACGGATGGAGCGCTACTAATTATAGCCGAACTTGTCCCGTTTGTCAAGCAGGTTTTCCGAAATCCTGCGAAGTTTTTTTCACATCCAGCCTCAGCCGATGTGGAAGGTGTAGTTGGGGGCCTCCTTGGTGATCTGGATGTCGTGGGGATGGCTCTCCTTCAGGCCCGCGCCGGTGATCTTGACGAACTGGGCCTTGTCATGGAGTTCCTGGATGCTGGCGCAGCCGGTGTAACCCATGCCGGCCCGCAGGCCGCCCAGCATCTGGAAGATGGTGTCCGCCAGAGGTCCCTTGTAGGGCACGCGGCCCTCAACGCCTTCGGGCACGAACTTCTTCTGCTCGCCCTGGAAATAGCGGTCGCCGCTGCCCTTGGCCATGGCGCCCAAGCTGCCCATGCCCCGGTAGACCTTGAACTGCCGGCCCTGGTAGAGCTCGTACTCGCCGGGGGCCTCTTTGCAGCCGGCCACCATGCTGCCCAGCATGACCACGTTGGCGCCAGCGGCCAGCGCCTTGACAATGTCGCCGCTGTACTTGATGCCGCCGTCCGCGATGACGGGGATACCGTGCTTGGCAGCTTCCTGGGCGGCGTCGAACACGGCGGTGACCTGGGGCACGCCAATGCCCGCCACCACGCGGGTGGTGCAGATGGAGCCGGGGCCGATGCCCACTTTCACGCAGTCGGCGCCCGCGTCGATCAGGGCCTTGGCGCCCTCGGCGGTGGCGATGTTGCCCGCGATGAGGGGCAGGTCGGGATAATGCTTCTTCACCAGGCGCACAGCGTCCAGCACGCCGCTGTTGTGGCCGTGGGCAGAGTCCAGCACCACCACGTCCACCTGGGCCTCCAGCAGGGCCGCCACACGGTCCAGCACGTCCTTGGTGGCGCCAATGGCCGCGCCGCACAGCAGCCGTCCGCCCTTGTCCCGGGCGGAGTTGGGGTAGCGCACAGCCTTCTCAATGTCTTTAATGGTAATCAGGCCCTTCAGGCGCATCTGGTCGTCCACAATGGGGAGCTTCTCAATGCGGTGCTTCCGCAGGATCTCCTGGGCCTCCTTCATGGTGGTGCCCACCGGGGCGGTGACCAGGTTGTCCTTGGTCATCACGTTCTTGATGGGCTGGTCAAAGTCGCTGCCCTCCATAAAGCGCATGTCCCGGTTGGTGATGATGCCCACCAGTACGCCGTCCTGGCAGATGGGCACGCCGGAGATCTTGAACCGGCCCATGATCTCGTCGGCCTCTTTCACCAGGTTTTCCGGAGAGAGGAAGAAGGGGTTGACAATCACCCCGTTTTCCGAGCGCTTCACCCGGTCCACCTGGTCGGCCTGGCGCTCGATGGTCATGTTCTTGTGGATGATTCCGATGCCCCCCTCACGGGCCATGGCAATGGCCATGTCCGACTCGGTCACCGTGTCCATGGCGGCTGTCATAATGGGGGTATTCAGCCGGATGGTCTTGGTCAGGTAGGTGGAAAGGTCCGCCTCGGCGGGCAGCACGTTGGACTCCGCTGGGATGAGCAGCACATCGTCGTAGGTGAGGCCTTCCTTCAGAAACTTCTCATTGTACTCCATCAAACCACACTCTCTTTCTCCGCAAGTTTTTCCGCATCCTATTAAGTGATAATTATAACATTGCGCCCTCTGTTTTGCAAGGGATTTTCCCTTTTCAGCCCTTCGGCGGTTCTTTTCCACCCTTTTCCCCTTTTTTTATCCATTCCGTGGAGGAACGCCCCCTCTGGCCCCGCTATTTTCTCCATGACCATTTTATAAAAAGCCATTGACTTCCCCCGCGTTTCGCTGTATTTTTAGGATGGCCGCAGACGGCGGCCCATTTTTCTTTTGTGAAGGAGACCCTCCCTATGCCAAGCATTCTTTCCCGTCTGGACTATGGCGCCAGGCAGGCCCTCATCTGCACAGGGGTCAACAGCATTTTCTGGTTTTCCTGGTCCTTTGGCTCTTACCAGACCATCTACCTGCAGGAGGTGGGCTTCACAGCCTCTCAGCTGGGGCTTCTCAACGCCCTGACCTCCATTCTTTCCATTGCCTCTGTTTCCTTCTGGGGCATGGTCAGCGACCGCATTGGCTCTCTGCGCAAGGTGCTCATCACGGTGCTGGCGGGGGGCGTGGGGCTGTTCGCCCTCATCCCCCTCATCCCCGCGGGGCTTCCCTATTCCACGGCCCTGTTCTTCTGCCTGGTGCCCCTGGTCTATTTCTTTCGGGGCTCCATGTCCACCTATGCGGAGAACCTGCTGGTGCGCAACTCCAACGAGCTGCGCTTGAATTACGGCCTGCTGCGCAGCGTGGGCTCCTTCCTCTTTATGATCGGCAGCTTTACCATCTCCTTCCTGCTGCCCACGGTGGGGGTGGCCTCCACCTTCTGGCTGACGGCCCTGCTCACCGTGCCCGCCATTGTGCTCACCCTCTTCGCCCGGGAGCCTGACGCCCGTCCCCCCAAAAAAGGGGAAAAGCAGAAGCTGAACCTGGGGGAGCTGTTCCAGAACAGGGCCTACGTCAGCTTTTTGGTCTTTGGCTTCCTGCTGTACACCGGCACCAACTGCGAGGGCACCTTCCTGCCCTACTTCATGGCGGACGCCAACATCCCCTCCGAACGCTACGGCATCTTCCTGGGGGCCCGGGCCCTGCTGGAGATCCCCTTCCTGCTGCTGATGGTGCGCCTGCGCCGCCGGTTCCCCCTGCGCCTGCTGGTAATGGGCCCGCCCCTGCTCATGGGGATGGAGTGCGTCCTTTTGGGGCTGTGGGCCCACTCGTTCCCCACCATGCTGGTGTCCTGCTGCTTCTTCGGCCTGGGCAACGGCCTGCTCATCGGGTCCTCCCTCAACTATGTTTACGAGCTGGCCCCCGCCCACCTCAAAGCCAGCGCCCAGGCCTTTTTCGCCGCGGTCTCCTCTGTGGCAGGCATCCTGGGCAACCTGACCGGCGGCGTGGTCTACGACGCCGTGGGCGCCCGGCCCTTCTACCTTCTGGTGGCCGCCGTCTTCGCCCTCAGCTTCGCGGTGTTCTTCTTGACACAGCGGAAGCGGACCGCCTCCTCCCACTCCTAAAAAAGAGCTTTCCGCCCCGTCTTTTGGCGGGGCTTTTTTTCTGCCTTTGGCAGGTTGTTATGGGTTTGTATTCTGTATTATTTTTTCTTTCCTTTTTTCCCCAGGATTTTGAAACGCTGTGGAAAACGAAGGGGTATATCCCAAAGCGTGAAAAAGGGAGGGCCCGCGGCCCTCCCTTCTGGAGATCTAGATGGAATTTACCGGATGGCGTCCTTGCCGCCCATGTAGGGGCGCAGGGGCTCGGGGATCTTGATGCTGCCGTCAGCCTGGAGGTTGTTCTCCAAAAAGGCGATGAGCATGCGGGGCGGGGCCACCACAGTGTTGTTCAGGGTGTGGGGCAGGTAGTTCTCCCCGTTCTCCCCCTTGACCCGGATCTTCAGCCGCCGGGCCTGGGCGTCCCCCAGGTTGGAGCAGGAGCACACCTCAAAGTACTTCTTCTGCCGGGGGGACCAGGCCTCGATATCGCAGGACTTCACCTTCAGGTCGGCCAGATCGCCGGAGCAGCACTCCAGCTGGCGCACGGGGATTTCCAGAGAGCGGAACAGCTCCACCGAGTAGCGCCACATCTGCTCATACCACTTCATAGAGTCCTCGGGCTTGCAGACCACGATCATCTCCTGCTTCTCGAACTGGTGGATGCGGTACACGCCCCGTTCCTCAATGCCGTGGGCGCCCTTCTCCTTGCGGAAGCAGGGGGAGTAGCTGGTGAGGGTCTGGGGCAGGGCGCTCTCCGGCAGGATGGTGTCGATGAACTTGCCAATCATGGAGTGCTCGCTGGTGCCGATCAGGTACAGGTCCTCCCCCTCGATCTTGTACATCATGGCGTCCATATCCGTCTGGGACATGACGCCCTCCACCACGTTGCCGTGGATCATAAAGGGCGGGATGCAGTAGGTGAAGCCCTTATCGATCATAAAGTCCCGGGCGTAGGCAAGAACTGCCGAGTGCAGCCGGGCAATATCCCCCATGAGGTAGTAAAAGCCGTTGCCGCTGGTCTTTCTAGCGCTGTCCAGGTCAATGCCGCCGAAGCGCTCCATAATCTCGGTGTGATAGGGCACCTCAAAGTCCGGCACCACGGGCTCGCCAAAGCGCTGCACCTCCACGTTCTCGCTGTCGTCCCGGCCGATGGGCACGGACTCGTCGATCAGGTTGGGGATGACCAGCATGCGCTTGTGGATTTCGGCGGTCATCTCCGCCTCTTTGCGCTCCATCTCCTCCAGCTCTCCGGCAATGGCCTGGACCTTCTTCTTCACTTCCATGGCCTCTTCCTTCTTGCCCTGGGACATGAGCTTGCCGATCTCCTTGCTGATGGCGTTGCGCTGCTGGCGCAGCTCGTCGCCCCGGCCCTTAGAGGCCCGGAACTCCTCGTCCAGCTTCAGCACTTCGTCCACCAGGGGGAGCTTCTCCTCCTGGAACTTTTTCTTAATGTTCTCCTTTACCAGGTCCGGGTTGCTCCGGATCAGCTTAATATCCAGCATATCGCGGTTCCTCCTCTTTTTTCAGGCAAAAACTTTGTGTGGCGCGCGGCCCTTCAGCGCAGGTGCAGGTCATGCAGCAGGTTCTGCAAGTCCTCTTCCCCATAGAACTCGATTTGCAGGGTGCCCTTCTTCTTGCTGCCGGCCACCTTCACCCTTCGGTTCAGGTATTCGCCCACGGCCAGCTGGGCCTCCTCAAAATACTGGTTTTTCCGGGGCGTTTTGGGCAGGGATTCCTTCTTCTCATTCAGGCGTTTGGCCAGGGCCTCCAGCTCCCGCACAGAGGCGCCGTCCTTGGCCTTCTGGGCGCCCAGGCGCATGTCCTCCTGGCTTTTGAAGCTGAGCAGGGTGCGGGCGTGGCCCGCGGTGATCTCCCCCCGCTCCAGCATGCCCTGAATGTCCTCCGGCAGGTTTAAAAGCCGCAGGGCGTTGGTGATGGCCGGCCGGCTCTTCCCCACCGCCTTAGAGACCTCCTCCTGGGTGAAATCCTGGGCCTCGATCAGGGTGCGGTAGCCCCGGGCCTCCTCCAGGGGGGTCAGGTCCTCCCGCTGCAGGTTTTCAATGAGGGCGAAGAGCATTTCTTCCGCGTCGCTCATCTCCCGGATAATGGCGGGTACTTCTGTGAGCCCCGCCATGCGGGCGGCCCGCCAGCGGCGCTCTCCCGCCACAATGCGGTAACCCCCCGTCAGCAGGGGCCGCAGCAGCAGGGGTTGCAGCACCCCGTGCTGGGAGATGGAATCCGCCAGCTCTGAGAGGGCCTCGCTGTCAAACTCTTTCCGGGGCTGGTCCCGGTTGGGCTCAATCTCGCTGATCTTTACGCTGACGGCGCCTTCGGTGGTCTCGTCGGTGTTTTCCGCGAAGATGGCGTCCAAGCCCTTCCCCAGTCCTCTTTTCTTCATGGGAATCCCCCTTTTTTACCGATTGTTCTTGATGACCTCCTCCGCCAGCTCCCCATAGGCCTTGGCTCCCCGGGAGCTGCGGTCGTAATACAGCGCGGGCTGGCCAAAGCCTGGGGCTTCGGAAAGGCGCACTGTGCGGGGGATGACGGTTTTGAATACTTTGCGCGGGAAGTACTTCTTCACTTCCTCCACCACCTGCTGGGTCAGGTTCAGGCGGCCGTCGTACATGGTCAGCAGCACGCCTTCAATATCCAACAGCTCGTTGTACTGGCGCTTCACCCGGCGGACCGTATTCATCAGCTGGGAAAGCCCCTCCAAAGCGTAATATTCGCACTGGATGGGGATGAGGATGGTGTCCGCCGCGGTGAGGGCGTTGGTGGTGATAAGCCCCAGGGAGGGGGGGCAGTCGATGAGCAGGAAGTCATAGTCCCCCCGGATAGGGGCAAGGGCGTTTTTCAGCACGGCCTCACGGTTCTCCAGGGCGGCCATCTCCAGCTCGGCCGCGGCCAGGTCCATGTTGGAGGGCAGCAGCGTCAGGTTTTTGAACTCTGTCTTCACCAGGGCCTCTTTGGCCTTGGCCCCGCTGATGAGCACCTCATAAATGGTGGCGCCGCAGTCCCGGCGGTCCACTCCCACGCCAGAGGTGGTGTTCCCCTGGGGATCGGCGTCCACCAGCAGCACCTTTTTCCCCATATCCCCCAGGGCGGCCGCCAAATTGACAGCCGTGGTGGTCTTGCCCACGCCGCCTTTCTGGTTGGCGGCAGCGATGATCTTTCCCATAGTTTCACCCTTCCCTGTGGAATTTTCGCGTTCGGTTCTTATTGTATCACAAACCTGTGGGAAAGAAAAGGCCAAGCAAGCCTTCTGCCCCGGAAAAGTTTGCCCCCTTTGCCCGGCCATGTTTCATGTGAAACATAATGGAAGGGCGGCGGGGCGAAAGCCCCGCCGCCCTTCCTGTGGGAAATGAATAAGGGAATGGGTTAAACTTGTACTCTGTGTTGTTTGGGAATACGCACGGTGCACTCGATGTATTCCTCTGTCTCCGTCTTCTCCGCCTGGGCTTCGATCCCCGCCGTCTTCATGGCGTCCACCGCGTGGTCGATGGTGTTGATGAACAGGCGGATGTCCTTGGCGATGAACCGGCGCTTGGGGGCGGGCTTGCGCCCCTTGGGCTGAAGGACCGACTCCACCAGCTCCTCTGTCTGGGAGACGTTCAGATGCCTCTCCCCTGCTTGGCGCAGCAGCTTCTGCCGCTGGGGGATATCTTCAACGCGCAGCAGCGCCCTGGCGTGGCGCTCTGTCAACTTGTACTCTAAGATCTCGTTCTGTTCCTGGGGGGAGAGTTTCAGCAGCCGCAGCTTGTTGGCCAGATACGATTGGCTGATGCCCAGCCGCTTGGCAGCCTCCTCCTGGGTGATATGCCACTCCTGCAGCAGGCTTGCCAGGGCGTTGGCCTGCTCGAACATCTGCAGGTCCTGGCGCTGCAGGTTTTCCAGCAGGGCCAGCACGGCGCTGTCCTCCGGCTCGCAGTCCGCGATGAGGACGGGGATCTCCCGAAGGCCCGCCAGCTTGCAGGCCCGCAGCCTGCGCTCCCCGGCGATCAGGTAATAGGCCCCGTTTTCCCGGCGCACCGTCACCGGCTGGAGCAGGCCGTTCTCCTTAATGCTCTGGGCCAGGGCTTCCAGCTCCTCTTGGCGGAACACCTTCCGGGGCTGGGAGGGGTTGGGCAGGATGCGGCTGACAGGCAGCTTTGTCAGTTTCAGCTTGTCCCTAAAAAACATGTGCCGTACCTCCCTTTCCGTGGACTATTCTACCACGGGGGAGCTACGGCGTTTGTTGATTCCTGTCGGCCGGTCCGGATTTTTTACAGGTATTTTTTAAAGCCCTTCACTTCCTCAAAACCCAGGGCGGCGTAAAACTTGTGGGCGCCGGTGCGGTTCATGCCCGAGACCAGGATCTCGTAGTGGCAGTTCCACTGCTCCTTGCCCCAGCGCTCAATCTCCTGGAACATCTGCCGGCCCACGCCCCGGCCCTGATAGCTCTCCAGAACGGCCACGTTCTCCACCAGCAGGATAGGACGGCAGCTGTCGCAGATATCCTCGAACACCACGCCCAGCAGGCTGCCGCAGATGGCGCCCGTCTCCTTGTCTTCGACCACCAGCAGATACTTCTGGGGGTCGCCGCTGATCTTTTGTAAAAGTTCCTTCACGGTGGCCCGGTCCCCGGCCTTATCGCTGATGACCAGCATCACCTGGTCCAGGCCGTCCAGGTCCTTCTCTTCCGCCTTGCGTAGAATCAGTTCCATTGGGGTGTCCTCCTTATAAGGGATGTTTCAAGATGGTGCCCCCATGGCGGGGGTAGCCCTTGGGGGTGAAGCGCAGCTTCTGGCAGAGGATGAGCTTTCGCTCCTCCCCGCCAGGCAGGGAGAGGGAGAGCACCTCTGGCTCCCCGGCGCCCAAGGTCTCCAGGGCGTTGGCGGCCTCCTCCAGCTCCTGCTCCGCGCCGGGCCCCTTCATGGCGATAAAGTGCCCTTTCATCTTGATGAGGGGCATGCAGTACTCCGCCAGCACTGGCAGGGACGCCACGGCCCGGGCGGTGGCCAGGTCATAGCGCTCCCGCATGGTCTTGTCCAGGCCGGCCTCCTCCGCCCGCTTGTGCACCCGCCGGGCGCTGACCTTCAAAGCCGCGCACACCTCTCCCAGAAAGTTCAGGCGCTTCATGGTGCCGTCCAGCAGGGTCAGGTCAATGTCCGGCCGCATGATCTTCAGGGGGATGCCCGGGAAGCCCGCGCCGGTGCCCACGTCGATGACCTTGGCCCCCTGCTTCAGCTTGGGCCAGGCGAGCAGGGTCAGGCTGTCCAGAAAGTGCTTTTCCACCACCTCTTCCGGTTGGGTGATGGCGGTCAGGTTCATCTTCTCGTTCCACTCCAGCAAAAGCTCCATGTAGGTTTGGAACTGGTCCGCCTGGGCGGCGGAGACCTTCCAGCCCATGGCCTTTGCCTTTTCTGTCAAACTCTTTCGGATATCCGTCATTCGTCCGCTCCTTCCCTCTGCTGCCGCTCCTGTGCCGCCAGCCAGATCAGCAGCACGGAGATGTCCGCCGGGCTTACCCCGCTGATGCGCCCCGCCTGGCCGATATTCTCCGGCTTTACCTTGTTCAGCTTTTCCACGGCCTCCAGCCGCAGACCCTTGATCTGGGCGTAGTCCACCTGGGGCAGTCGCTTGCGCTCCAGGCGGCGAGCCTCCTCGATGTCCGCCCGCTGGCGCCTGATATAGCCCTCGTACTTCAATTCAATTTCCACAGCCTCGAAGATTGCTGTGGAATACTTGGGCCTCTCCCGATCCACCGCCGTCAAATCCTGGTAGGAGACTTGCGGCCGCTTCAGCAGGTCCGCCAGCTTGGCCCCGGTGGAAAGGGGGGATGTTCCACGTGAAACAAGAATCTGGTTCAGCTCCTCCGAGGGGGGCAGGGTGGTGGACTGCACCCGCTTCAGCTCGGCCCGCTTCTGCTCCTGCTTTCGCTGGAATTTCTCCCACCGCCTGTCGGAGATCAGCCCCAGCTCCCGGCCCAGGGGGGTCAGGCGCTCGTCGGCGTTGTCCTGGCGCAGCACCAGCCGGTACTCCGAACGGGAGGTCATCATCCGGTAGGGGTCGCTGGCGCCCTTGGTAATCAGGTCGTCGATGAGCGTGCCAATGTAGGAGCTGGCTCGGTCCAACACAAAGGGCTCCTTCCCCTGGACTTTCCGCGCCGCGTTGACCCCGGCCACAAACCCCTGGGCCGCGGCCTCCTCATAGCCGGAGCTGCCGTTGAACTGCCCCGCCCCGTACAGCCCCGGCCAGTCCCGGAACTCCAAGGTGGCGGAGAGCTGCAGGGGGTCGCAGCAGTCGTACTCGATGGCGTAGGCCGTGCGCATAATCTGGGCGTGCTCCAAGCCGGGGATGGTGTGGTAAAAGGCCACCTGCACGTCCTCCGGCAGAGAGGAGCTCATGCCCTGGAGGTACATCTCCTCGGTGTCCAGGCCGCAAGGCTCGATGAACAGCTGGTGCCGGGGCTTGTCCGGGAAGCGCACCACCTTGTCCTCAATGCTGGGGCAGTACCGGGGCCCAACGCCCTCGATCTGCCCGCCGTACAGGGGCGAGCGGTGGATGTTCTCCAAGATCACCCGCTTGGTCTCGCCGTTGGTCCAGCTGACGTGGCACACCGCCTTGTTCTCCAAGGGCTCCTCCGTGTCGTAGGAGAAGGGCACCACGGGCTCGTCCCCGTGCTGGACTTCCAGGCCGGTGAAGTCGATGGAGGATTTCAGCACCCGGGCGGGGGTGCCCGTCTTGAACCGGCGCAGGGAAATGCCCAGCTCTTTCAGGGAGTCCGGCAGGAACGCCGCCGGGAACATGCCATCGGGGCCGCTCTCGTAGGAGACGTCCCCCACGAACACCTTGCCCCCCAGGAAGGTCCCCGTGGCGATGATGACCGCCTTGGCCCGGTATACCGCCTCCAGCCGGGAGGTGAGCAGCCACTCCTCCCCTGCCCGCTCCAGCTTGACAATCTCCCCCTGTCGCAGCAAAAGGTTGGGGCAGGTCTCCAGCTTGTGCTTCATCAGGCGGGAGTAGTGGTTCCGGTCAATCTGGGCCCGCAGGGAGTGTACCGCCGGCCCCTTGCCCAGGTTGAGCATCCGGCTCTGGATGGTACAGGCGTCGGCGGTGCGGCCCATCTCCCCGCCAAGGGCGTCGATCTCCCGCACCAGGTGGCCTTTAGCCGTGCCGCCAATGCTGGGATTGCAGGGGCAGTTTCCCACGGCGTCCAGATTGATGGTAAAGACCACCGTGGAGCACCCCAGACGGGCGGCAGCCAGGGCGGCTTCAATGCCGGCGTGCCCCGCGCCGATGACGGCTACCTCATAGGAACCAGCGTTATATGTCATAGGAACCTCCAAAAGGAAAATATCAAAGGGAAAGCAACATAAAGTTTTCGCTCAAGCCTTTTTCAAAAGGCTTGTGGGGTTTGGGGGCCGCTACGTCCCGGTGGGACGTTGCTCAGCGGCCGACCGAGCCGGCAGGCGAGACCAAACCTCAAGACCTTACAGGGGTGCGGGGGGTCCTGGTGCCCGGTGGGCACCGTTCAGGACCGGTCTACGTTGCCACTTCGGTCGGTGCTGGGCGTCTGCCACTGGCAGACAGCACCCGAGACCCGCAGCCACCGCCTTCCCATACTCCAAAAAAAGGGGGACGAATGTCCCCCTCTTGGGGTGCCACAGAGCCCGCTCTCGGGGCTACCGCCCGTTGGGCGTATGCGCCTCGTTCGCTGCACTCTTCCACCGGCTGCGCCGGTTTTAAGACCGTGGAGCTCCGCTCCACACCACGCAAACTTTTGAAAAAGTTTGATCAAAACTTTCACGCGCCTGCGGCGTTGCATCTCCGCCCTTGCCGCAGGCAAGAAGGCGGCTTGTCCCGCGGGGTCACGCGCCTATTTGCCCACACAGAACTCCTCAAACACCCGGTCCACGATCTCCTCGCTGACCTGCTCCCCTGTCAGGGCGGAGAGGGCATGGAGGGCGCCCTCCACACAGACGGTGACAGCGTCCAAGGTCAGCCCCAAGGCCAGGGCCTGCTCCCCCTCCCGCAGGCTGTCCAGGGCGGCCTGGGCGTCCCCCCTCTGGCGCTGGGTGAACAGCACCCCTTCCTCTGGGTGAAACTCTTTAGTGTCCAATATTTCGGACAGTGCCTCCTCCAGGTCCTCCAGTCCCTCCCCGCTGGCGGCAGAGAGGGCCACGGTCTTTTCAAAGTGAGAGCGCACCGCCTCCCCGTCGATGGCGGTGGGCAGGTCCGTCTTGTTGATGATGGCGATAGAGGGCACGTTTTGCAGCGCCTCCATCAGCTCCCAGTCCTCTTTCTCCAGCGCCTGGGAGGAGTCGAACACCGCCAGCACCAGCTGGGCGGTCTCCAAGCGTTTTTTCGCCGCCTGCACGCCAATGCTCTCCACCGGGTCGTCCGTGTCCCGCAGGCCCGCCGTATCCGCCAGCCGCAGGGGCACCCCGGCCAGCAGGACCGTTTCCTCTACCACATCCCGGGTGGTGCCCGCGTACTGGGTGACGATGGACCGCTCGCAGCCGGAGAGCAGGTTCATCAGGGTGGACTTCCCCGCGTTGGGACGCCCGGCGATGACGGTCTCCAGTCCCTCCCGGTAAGCCCGGCCCCGCTCGAACCCCGCCAGCAGGGAGGAGAGCTCCTCCTCCCCCCGCCGGATGGCAGCCAGCAGCTCCTGCTCCTCCACCTCGGGCACGTCCTCCTCGGGAAAATCCGCCCAGGCCGCCAGGTGGCTGGCCTGCTCCAGCAGCTCCCCCCTGATGGCGGCAATCCGCCGGGAGAGCACGCCGGTGCTGCCCGCCTCCGCGGCCCTGCGGGCCTGCTCCCCGCTGGCGCCGATCAGCCCCATCACCGCCTCTGCCTGGGCCAGGTCCAGCTTGCCGTTTACAAAGGCCCGGCGGGTGAACTCCCCCGGCCCGGCAGGGGAGGCCCCGGCATCCAGCACCGCCTGCAACAGCCGCTTGGTCACATACAGCCCCCCGTGGCAGGAGAGCTCCACCACGTCCTCCCCGGTGTAGCTTTTCGGTGCCCGGAACACCAGGGCCACCACGTCGTCCAGCCGCTCCCCGGCGGCGTCGAAGGCGGCCCCCAGCTGGGCGGTGTAACCCTTCATCTGGGAGAGGGCCTTCCCGCTGACGCCCCGGAACACCTTCTCCCCAATGGAGAACGCCTCCCGTCCGGAGAGGCGCACAATACCAATCCCCCCCGGCGCCGGGGCGGTGGAGATGGCCGCAATGGTCTTTTCCATGAGAGAGCCTCCCTTTTCCACAATTTCACAGGAAAATACGCAAAAAAGGGGCTGCCGCAGGGCCGCCCCAAAGCTGCTTATTTCTTTTCAATCCGCCCATAGATGGGGGTGTTGGGGTCATCCGCCTTGGGCCCCTCTGCCCGGGGAGCCGGATTCGGACGGCTCCGGTCACTGCGGGGACGGCGGTTCCGGTCGTTATATCCGCCGCGGCCACCGCGGCCACGGTCATTGCGGCCGCCGCGCCGGTCGTTGCGCCGCTGGGGCCTCTCGCCCCCCTCAGGCCCGATGACCACATGGCGGGCCTGGTCCACGCCCTCGCTCCAGCTCTTGGCGCCGGGCACGGTCTGCACCGCGGTGTGGATAATGCGCCGCTCGTAGGGGTTCATGGGCTCCAAAGAGGAGTTCCGGCCGGTCTTTACCGCCCGGGCCGCCATCTTCTTTCCCAGGGCCTCCAGGGTTTCCTTCCGCTTCTCCCGGTAGTTGCCCACGTCCAGGGTAATGCGGAAATAAGAGCCCTCCACATGGTTGGCCACCAAAGAGGCCAGGTACTGCAAGGCGTCCAGGGTTTCGCCCCGGTGGCCGATAATAAAGCCGATGTCCTCGCCAGAGAGGGTCAGGGCGGCGCCGGCCTCTTCCCGGCGAATCTCAACCCCGGCCTCTGGCAGGCCCATCTCCTTAAGCACGCTCTTCAAGTAACCGGCGGCCTCTTGGGCAGGGTCCCGCTCCTCTACAGGGTCGGGCTCTTCAATATAGGCCCGCACCTTGGCGGGGGCGCCTCCAAACAGGCCAAACGTCTTCTTTTGGGGCATCTCCAAAATCTCAAATTCCGCGTCCGTGGTGTCCACGCCCAGCTCCCGGCAGGCGTTGGCAAACGCAATCTCCACGGTCTCGCCCTTGGCAATGGCTTCTTTGATCATGACGTTTTCCTCCCTTTCGGTTCACTTTTTCGTGCCCATATAGGTACTGGAGTTTCCAGAGCCGCCCGAGCCGCCCTTCTTTTTCTTGGCGCCCTGCTTTTTGCCGCCGCCCTTTTCCTGCTTTGCCTGCTGGGGCGCGGCCGCCAGCCTTTCCGCAATTTCCTTTTGGGCCGCGGCGGGCAGCGGGCGCACATTGGCCTCTGCCAGCTCTAGGGTGACGGCCCGCTGGGCCTCTGCCATGGCAGTCATGTGGTTTACGCTGAAATATTTATTGGTGACAAGGCTTTGAATGAAACTGGTCACCGAGGAGATGATCCAGTACAGGCCCACGGCGCTGGGCATAATGAACGCCCAGTAAACGCTGATAAGGGGGAAGACATACATCATCACCTTCATACAGCCGGGCTGGGTCTGGCCGGTGGTCTGCTTTTGCGAATGGGACATATAGAACTGGAAGCCAAAGCTCGTCACCAGGGACAGCACCGGGATCACCCACAAGAAGGAGAAAAAGCCCGCGCCCTGGGGCGTTGCCAGCAGGTCCAAACCCAAAAAGTGGAAGCCCTGGGTGAAGGAGTCGATCTTGTCCAGGTCCGACTGGGTGAACATGGTCAAATACTCTTTCAGGGCGTCAAAGTTGCGGATGATATCCATTTCGGCGTAAATGCCGCCGGTGGTGGAAGAGGCCACCATGCCCGGAATGCGCCCGATGAAATCCGTGGCCTGGCTGATGCGGTCCGAGGCAATGTGCAGGGTGTTGGAAAGGGGCATGATAACCGAGTAATAGATACCCAGCATAATGGGCAGGGGCAGCAGGGTGGTCAGGCACCCAGAGCTGGGGTTCACGCCCTCCTTCTCATAGAGCTTCATCAGCTCTTCATTGTACTTCTGCTTGTTGTTGCCATATTTGGCCTGCAGCTCTTTCTGCTTGGCAGAGAGCTTTGTCTGAGAGGCCATGCTCCGCTGGGACTTGATGGAGAAGGGGAACAGCACCAGCTTTACGATGATTGTAAAGAAAATGATGGCCACGCCGTAGTTGTGGAAGATGTTGTAAAGAAACCACAGCAGATAACCCAGGATACTTCCAAAGAAACTGAAAATTTGCACCATGGCGAATGTTACGCTCCTCTTTTGCCGAAGTCATTCTTCTTGTCTTTTTTCTCGGGCACCGGGTCGTAACCGCCCCGGCTCCAGGGGTTGCAGCGCAGAATGCGCCACAGGGTCAACAGCCCACCCTTTAGGGCCCCAAACCGCTCGATGGCCTCTAGGCCATATTGAGAGCAGGTGGGGATATACTTGCACATGGCCGGGGTGCGTGGGGAAATGGCGCTGCGGTAAAACCGGATCAGCCACAAAAGCAGGCGCTTCATCTTTCGCGCTCCCCTTCGCCGCCCGCCGCGGGCAGAAGCAGCCCCGCGCCGGAAAGCTGCCGCTCCATGTGGCGGCGCACCTCGGTGCTTTTCACATGGGGGGTTTTCCCCCGGGCCACAAACACCAGGTCCACCCCGGGGCGCACCTGGGGCGCCAGCTGGCGAAAGGCCTCTCGTATCACCCGGCGGGACCGGTTGCGCTGCACCGCGTTGCCAATCTTTTTGCTGGTGGTAATGCCCACCCGCACCAAACCCCGGCGGTTTTTCAGGGAATAGACCACCAGCACCGGGCTGACGCTGCTCTTCCCCCGGGTATAAGCCCGCCGGAACTCGTTGTTCCGGCAGAGGGTCTCCCATTGCTCCATACGAAAAAGCCCCTCCCCGCGCATCTCGCGCTCTTTTCCAAACAGGAAAAAAGAGCGCACAACAAAGAAAGGCCACCGCTAAGGTGACCTTTGAAGCGTCATCAGTAGGTCAGACGCGCTCTGCCTTTTGCCCTGCGGCGTGCCAGTACCTTGCGACCGTTCCTGTCAGACATTCTCTTGCGGAACCCGTGCTCCTTCTTCCTGTGGAGCTTCTTAGGCTGATACGTTCTCAGCATTACAAAAACCCTCCTTTCGAGGTTCTTCCCTTGCGAGTCCATATTATACCTTAAATGCGGCACGGCTGTCAACACCATTTTTGCCGGGAGCGGCGCGCCCTTTCGGGATTTTTTTCTTTTTTTTGGAAAATTTTGTCCTAAAACGGGCAATAAATTGATTTTTTAGAGGGTTAAGTGAAGGGGCACCACAAGGTCTTGTGTAAAAAGCCCTCAATTTTACCAGAGGAAAAAGGGAGGAAAAAAATTTGAAAAGCAACGGGGACTATGGTATAATTTCAACTGAGTATCGGCCTTTTCAGGAAGAACCCCATTTTAACTGGGATTGGGAAATACAGCGGGTGAGGCCGCTGAAGTTTACGATGTGTTGGAGGGGAATCGGTTTGGATTCATTCGATCAGGCTTGGGAGCTTATCTGCCAATATTGCAAAACCCATATTTCAGAGGTGGCCTACAACACCTGGCTGGAGCGCCTGAAGCCTGTCTCGCTGGACTTCGAGCGGGGCGTGGCCATTATTGAGGCGCCCAATAAATTCCACATGAGCACGGTGCACTCCTTTTACAGCAAGCTGCTGCAGGACGCTTTCGACAACGTGTTCGGCGGGGGCGTCTCGTTCCAGATCTGCCTGCCCGACGAGGTGCCCCAGCCCGCCCCCCAGCCCGTGCGGGAGGAAGAGGAGGACTACGAGCTGAACTTCGACACCTTTGTGGTGGGACCCTCCAACCGGTTTGCCCACGCGGCCTGCCAGGCGGTGGCGGCCAAGCCGGCGCTGCTGTACAACCCGTTGTTCATCTACGGCAGTTCGGGCCTGGGAAAGACCCACCTGCTCAACGCCGTGGCCAAGGAGTTCCACAAAAACTTCCCGGACCGCACGGTGATCTACGTCAAGAGCGAGGAGTTCACCAACGAGATCATCGCGGCCATTGCCCAGGGCACCACGCCGGCCTTCCGGGAAAAATACCGCAAGGCGGACCTGTTTTTGATGGACGACATCCAGTTTATCGCGGGGAAGAACTCCACCCAGGAGGAATTCTTCCACACCTTCAATACGCTGTACGAGGCAAAAAAGCAGATTGTCCTCACGTCGGACCGTCCCCCCAAGGACATTGCCACCCTGGACGACCGGCTGAAAACCCGCTTTGAGTGGGGCCTGACCGCCGACGTGCAGCCCCCGGATTTTGAGACCCGCATCGCCATCATCTCCCGCAAGGCGGAGAGCATCGGCCTGGACATCCCGGAATCCGTGTGCGAGTACATCGCCAACCGGCTCAAGAGCAACATCCGCCAGCTGGAGGGCGCGGTGAAAAAGCTGCGGGCCTACCACCTGCTGGAGAACAAGCCTGTCAACGTGGCCACCGCCCAGGCGGCCATCAGCGACATCATCAACAACAGCCAGCCCACCCCGGTGACCGTGGACAAGATCATTGAAGAGGTGGCCCGCACCTACGGAGGCATCACCCCAGAGGACATCCGCTCCCAAAAGCGAAACGCCAACATTTCCAAGGCGCGGCAGGTCTCCATGTACATTGTGCGGGAGATCACCCAGATGTCCATGGTGGAAATCGGCCAAACCTTTGGCGGGCGGGACCACTCCACTGTGGTCTACGCGGTGCGCCAGGTGGAGAAGGACCTGAAGAAGGACCCCCACACCAAAGCCATGGTGGACGACATCATCAAAAACATCCGTGACCGGTAAAAACAGGTCACACGGCCTTTCCCGGCCGCGCTATACTATAAAAAGGATAGGGCTGGGAAAGGACTTTTTTACCCTGAAAAGTTTTCCACACTTTCCTTCACATTCCCTCCACAGGAATCCACAGGCTGTGGACAACTTTCAAAGTCCACAGACCTCTTCACGGAGGTTCCACAGCGGTTTTGGAAAAACTTTTCAGCCTTGGCGCCTAGAAAAATCTGGCGCTCCTCCAATTTTCCACAAATTCACAGCCCCTACTAAGGCTTCTAAATCTAAGATAGAATAAAAGAACAAGAGAAAAAGGCCAGCTTTTCCCCTCAGATCCAGCTGGCCGGAAAGGGGAACCTATGAAATTTACCGTCAATAAAAGCGATATTACCGAAGCTGTCAGCAATATCCAGCGGGCCGTCTCCACAAAAACCTCCATCCCTGCCCTAGAGGGCATTCTCATCGGTGCCAGCGAAGAGGGCCTGGAGCTGTGCGCCTATGACCTGGAGCTGGGCATCACCACCGTAATCCCCGCCTTTGTGGTGGAACCTGGCAAAGCTGTGCTCAGCGCCAAGCTGTTTTCCGACATTGTCCGGCGTACCCCGGCGGAGACTGTCACTGTCACCGTGGATGAAAAGAACATGGCCACCCTAGAGAGCGGCTACAGCCGGTTCTCCATTATCGGCATCCCCGCGGCGGAGTTCCCCGAGCTGCCAAAGCTGACGGACTCCACCCAGATCTCCCTGCCGGGGAACCTGCTGAAAAGCATGATCCGGCAGACCTTGTTCGCCATTGCGGAGAGCGATGCCAAGCCCATTCACCAGGGCAGCCTGTTCAACATTGAGAAAGGCATGCTGGACGTGGTCAGCGTGGATGGCTACCGGCTGGCTGTGCGCCGGGAGGCCATCGACTTCCCGGAGGACCTGTCCTTTGTGGTGCCCGGCAAGACCTTAGGCGAGCTGTTAAAGCTCATCAAGGACAGCGAGGACCCGGTGGAAATCTCCGCGGGCCGCCGGCACATCCTCTTTAAAATTGACAACTACACCGTGATCTCCAGCCTGCTGGAGGGCGAGTTCCTCAACTATAAGGCGGCCATCCCCCCGGAGAGCCAGACGGAAGTGGTCCTGAAAACCCGAGAGGCCATTGACAGCGTGGAGCGCGTGTCCCTACTGATCACCGACCGGCTGAAGAGCCCCATCCGCTGCCTGTTCGACAACAACGAGGTCAAGCTCAACTGCACCACCTCCATGGGAAGGGCCAGCGACCAGCTGGATGTGGAGATGACCGGGCAGAGCGTAGAGATCGGCTTTAACAACCGCTACCTGCTGGAGGCCTTGCGCAACACCGAGTGCGACGAGGTAAAAGTGCAGCTGGGCGGCCCCCTGAGCCCCATGAAAGTGGTGCCCAAAGAGGGGGACAGCTTCCTGTTCCTGGTGCTGCCCGTGCGCCTGAAGAGCGAGTGACCGGGAGGACCACACCATGGAAACCATTGCAATCCACACAGAAACCATCCGGCTGGACGCCTTTTTAAAACTCACCGGCCTGGTGGACACCGGCGGCCAGGCCAAGCTGCTCATCCAAGAGGGCCGGGTGCTGGTCAACGGGGAGGTCTGCCCCCAGCGGGGGAAGAAGCTGCGCCCCGGCGACACCGTAGCCCTGGGGGAGAGCCGGTTTCAGGTGGCGGCCCAGCAGGGCTGACCTCTGGAAAGGAGCATGCCCCTTGTATGTGACCCGCCTTGGCACCCAAGGCTTTCGGAACTTATGCGACCAGGAGCTTTTCCCCTGCCAGGGCGTGAACGTCATCTACGGCGGAAACGCCCAGGGCAAGACCAACCTGCTGGAGGCATTGTGGCTCTTCACCGGGGGGCACTCCTTCCGGGGGGCCAAGGACGGGGAGCTGCCCCGGCTGGACCCCGCCACCGGGGAGAACGCCCCTGCCGCCGCCCTGGCCCTGGATTTTTTCAGCGAGGGCCGGGACCAAAAGGCCCAGCTGCGCATTGAGAGCGGCCGGCGCGCCTCGGTGATCAACGGGGTAAAGAAAAAGACGGGCTCCGCCCTGGTGGGCAAGGTGTGCGCGGTTATCTTCTCCCCGGAGCACCTGCTGCTGGTGAAGGAGGGGCCCGCCCGCCGCCGGGGGTTTTTAGACGGCGCCCTGTGCCAGATCCGGCCGGGCTATGCCGGAACGCTGCACGTGTACCACCGGGCCCTTTCCCAGCGCAACGCCCTTTTGAAGGACATCGCCCGGTTCCCGGAGCTGCGGGACACCCTGGAGGTGTGGGACGCCCGGCTCATCCAGCTGGGGGCCGCCGTTATGGAGGAGCGCCGCCGGTATGTGGAGAAGATCGCCCCCCGTGCCCAAGAGATTTACCACGGCATTTCCCGGGGAAAGGAAGAGCTCTCCTTGGCGTACGCCCCCTCCCCCCCATTGCCGGAAGGGGCCGCCCCAGCGGAGTGGCAGGCCCTCTTCCGGGAGGAGCTGCGCCGCACGGAGCATTCGGACATCCGCTCTGGCTTTACCAGTGCGGGGCCCCACCGGGACGACCTGGAGATCACTTTGGGCGGGCTTTCCGCCCGGATGTACGGCTCCCAGGGGCAGCAGCGCAGCGCCGTGCTGGCCCTGAAGCTGGCAGAGGCCCAGGCTTTGGCGGAGCTTTCCGGCGAGACGCCCCTGGTGCTTTTGGACGATGTGATGAGTGAACTGGACCAAAGCCGCCAAGACTACCTGTTGAACCACCTTCACGGCCGCCAGGTATTCCTCACCTGCTGCAGCCCAGAGACCGTCCGCCTGCAGGAGACGGGCCTGCGGTTCCGGGTGGAGGCCGGCCAGGTATTCCCCGAACAGGTAGGGGAAGCCTGACCCAACAACGGGCAGCCCCCGGCTGCCAAAAGGAGGGGCCGCGCGCCATGTATCTGCATTTGGGGCAGGACACCATTGTGAACCAACGGGACATTGTGGGTGTGTTCGACATGGACAACTCCACCATTTCCCGCCACACCCGTTCGTTTCTCTCCAAAGCCCAAAAGGAGGGCCGGGTGGTAAATGTCTCTATGGAGCTGCCCAAGTCCTTTATCGTCTGTGTCCATCACGGCCGGGAGACCGTCTACATCTCCCAGCTGTCCACGGCCACCCTGCTGCGCCGGGCCTCTGGTAAGCCAGAGGCGGTTTTCAGCGGGCAGTGAGCCCCACCCAACAAACCCAAAGAAAGGCTGGTTTTCTATGCAGTATTTTGGAGTTCCCCGATGCCCGTACTGCAAAAAGCGGGTGAACCTGATCCGCACCTGGTCCTTAAAGCGCCAGGGCGAGTACCGGTGCCCCCGCTGCGGCGGCATCTCCAACATTTTCCTTTCTCCCCTGGTCTATGTGTTCGCCCTGCTGGCCGTGTTCTGCGGCGGCGCGGTGTACTTTTTCCACCGGTTTATTCTGGATGACGTGGATTTGACCACCTGCCTGCAGGTCCTTATCCCCTTTGCGGTCTTTTTCCTGTTGAGCCTTTTCATGGTTTACCTGGCCAAGCCCGTGATTAAAAAGGTGCCCCGGGAGGAAAAAGGCCGGAAAAAGCGTCAGGCTCCCGCCGCCCCGCCGCCGGAGCCCCGGCCCAGCCGTTCCCGCCGCCCCTCCCCCTCGGGAGAGTATGAGAGCCTGCCCCGGGGCCAGCAGGTGGCGGGGCCCCAGCACCAGCCTACCCTTCCCTCCAAGGAGGCTCCCTCACCCCGGGCAGTGCGGGAGAACGTGCAGCGCACCACTGTGCTGCCCCCCAGCCAGCAGCCGCCCCGCCGCCGGCCGGCCCCTGCCCCCCAAAGCCCCGCGGCCCAGCGCCGCCAGGCTGCCCAGCAGACCGCCCAGGGGGCGGCCCGCCGCTCCGCGCCTCCACAGGGAGAGGCCCCTGTGCGCCAGCGGGTAGCCTCTGCCCCTGAGCAGGAACAGAGGGCCCCGGCCCCCGTGCCGGGAAGGCAGCCCGCGCCCGTTTCCCGGCCTCAGGCCCCCGCACCGGCGGCCCAGCCTCCGCAGCCGGTCCGGCGCCCCGCAGCCGCTCCCCGGTCCGAGGCGGCCCCGGTCCAGCGGGCTTCCCGGGCGGCCGCCCCTGCCCAGGAGGCCCCTGTTCGGGAAGCGCCCCGGCGGGCCCCCGTGCAGGAGCCCCGAAAGGCCTCCCGCGTGGTGGAGGATGTGGAGCTGCCCGTCTCAAACGAGGACTTTTTTGCCAAATACAACGACCCGGCGTACATTGAGCGCCGCTTGAAAGAGCTGCAGGAGCAGCAGGACTCTCAATAAAGGGGAATGCCGCCAGCTTTCCGCCCGGAAGGCCCCAGGGGAACGGGGTTTTCCGGGCGGTTTTTCCCGGCGGGTTTTGCGGGAGTCCATGTTTACAAAAAGGAAAAAATCTGTTATACTAATATAGAGTATTTTCGATGCGTAAGATGTGAAACGGAATTCAGAAAGCCCCATTTCCCGCGGGGGGCCGGGTGCTCTGCGCCCTGTCCCCGCGGGAGCCGGCGCGTTCCTTTTAGGAGGGTTTTTGCTTGGATATCAACGAAATGACGGACATGACAAAGGTCGAAAAAGCTTATGACGGCGACCAGATCCAAGTCTTGGAGGGCTTGGAGGCGGTGCGCAAGCGGCCCGGCATGTATATCGGCTCCACCGGCCCGCGGGGCCTGCACCACCTGGTGTACGAGATTGTGGACAACGCCATCGACGAGGCCCTGGCGGGCTTCTGCAATACGATTGACGTGCGCCTGCTGCCGGGGAACGTGGTCTATGTCTCGGACAACGGCCGGGGCATCCCCGTGGGGGTGCAGCACAAGACGGGCCTGCCCGCCGTGACCGTGGTGTTCACCATCCTCCACGCGGGCGGCAAGTTCGGCGGGGGCAGCTACAAGGTTTCGGGCGGCCTGCACGGCGTGGGCGCCTCTGTGGTGAACGCCCTGTCCACCTGGCTGGAGGTGGAGGTGGTCTCTGAGGGCATCCTGTACTTCCAGCGGTTCGAGCGGGGCAAGGCCGTGACAGAGCTGGAAAACCGGGGCCCCGCCCCGGAGGGCCGCACCCGTGGCACCGTGGTGCGCTTCCAGGCGGACCCGGAGATCTTTAAGGAGACCACGGTTTACGAGTATGACGTGCTGCAAAAGCGCCTGCGGGAGCAGGCCTTCCTCAATGCCGGGGTGAACATCCAGCTCACCGACCAGCGCCCCCCGGAGGACCGGCCCGAAAGCGAGCAGGACCGGGAAATCCCCTACGCCAACACCTACTGCTATGAGGGCGGCGTCAGCTCCTTTGTGGAGTACATCAACACTACCAAGTCTGCGGACGTCATCCACCCGGACGTGATCCACTTCGCCGCGGCGGCGGAGGACGGCAACTCCACGGCGGAGATTGCCATGCAGTACACGGACAGCTACCAGGAACAGATTTTAAGCTTTGCCAACAACATCCACACCACCGACGGCGGCACCCATGAGGACGGCTTTAAGCGCTCCTTAACCCGGGTGATGAACGACTACGCCCGCAAGTACAACATCCTCAAGGAGAACGACAAGAACCTCTCCGGCGAGGACGTGCGGGAGGGCCTGACCTGCATCATCAGCGTGAAGCTGAAGGAGGCCCAGTTCGAGGGCCAGACCAAGGCCAAGCTGGGCAACACGGAGATCAGCTCCCTGGTCAGCTCTCTGGTGTACAAGAATATGATGACCTACCTGGAGGAGAACCCCGCCACCGCCCGCACCATTTTTGACAAGGCGCTGTCCGCCTCCCGCGCGCGGGAAGCCGCCCGGAAAGCCCGGGACCTGGCCCGCCGCAAGAACGCCCTGGAGAGCACCACCCTGCCCGGCAAGCTGGCCGACTGCCAGAGCCGCGACGTGGAGGAGACCGAAATCTACATCGTGGAGGGCGACTCCGCCGGAGGCTCCGCCAAGGGCGGGCGGGACCGGAAGTTCCAGGCCATCCTGCCCCTGTGGGGCAAGATGCTCAACGTGGAGAAGGCACGGCTGGACAAGGTCTACTCCAACGAGAAGCTGATGCCCGTGGTGATGGCCCTGGGCACCGGCATTGGGGAGGACTTTGACCTCTCCAAGCTGCGCTACGGCAAAATCATCATCATGGCCGATGCCGACGTGGACGGCTCCCACATCCGCACCCTGCTTTTAACCTTCTTCTTCCGCTTTATGCGGCCCCTGGTGGAGGAGGGCCATGTGTACCTGGCCCAGCCCCCCCTGTTCCGCATTACCAAGGGCAAGCGCCACTACTACGCCTTCTCTGACCCCCAGCGGGACCAGATTATGGCCGAGCTGGGCAGCGGGTATGAGATTCAGCGCTACAAGGGCCTGGGCGAGATGGACAGCGAGCAGCTGTGGGAGACCACCATGAACCCGGAGACCCGCACCATGCGCCGGGTGGAGGTGGAGGACGCCATCGAGGCGGACGAGGTCTTCACCGTGCTGATGGGCGATAAGGTAGAGCCCCGCCGGGACTTCATTATGAAGCGGGCCAAAGAGGCCAATTGGGACGTTTAAGCAAGGCCCCGTTTTTGGGGCGCTTGGTTTCCACATTGTTTAAACCGCTTGTGCAATGTAAGCGATAAAGTTCCAGGCGCGGCCTGGAGAAAGGCAGTAAGTACCCATGGATCAAAATACCCCCCCGATTCAGGAAGAACCTGTGGGAAAGATCATCCCCATCAATCTGACCAAGGAGATGGAGCAGTCCTTTCTGGATTACTCCATGTCCGTCATCGTGCAGCGGGCCCTGCCCGACGTGCGGGACGGCTTAAAGCCGGTGCACCGGCGCATCCTCTACACCATGTATGAGAACACCCTGTGGCCGGAGAAGGCCTACCGCAAGTGCGCCGACACGGTGGGTTCTGTGCTGGGGCGCTACCACCCCCACGGGGACGCCTCTGTCTATGACGCCATGGTGCGCCTGGCCCAGGACTTCTCCATGCGCTATATGCTGGTGGACGGCCACGGCAACTTCGGCTCTATCGACGGCGACCCCCCCGCCGCCTACCGGTACACCGAGGCCCGGATGAACAAGCTCTCTGTGGAGATGCTCAAGGACATCGACAAGGAGACGGTGGATTTTCAGCCGAACTATGATGACCGCCTGAAAGAGCCCACGGTGCTGCCCAGCCACTTCCCCAACATCCTGGTCAACGGCTCCACGGGCATTGCCGTGGGCATGGCCACCAACATCCCGCCCCACAACATGGGCGAGGTCATCGACGGCATGTGCTGCCTCATCGACAACCCAGAGGCCACTCTGGAGGAGCTGATGGAGCACATCAAAGGCCCGGACTTCCCCACCGGGGGCATTGTCATGGGCCGCAGCGGTATCCGGGCCGCCTACGCCACCGGCCGGGGGCGCATCACCGTGCGGGCCCGGGCGGAGATCGAGGAGAATGAGCGGACCGGCCGCGCGAAGATCATCGTCACCGAGCTGCCCTACCAGGTGAACAAGGCCCACCTGATCGAGAGCATCGCCGACCTGGTGAAGGACAAGCGCATCGAGGGCATTTCCAACATTGACGACCACTCGGACCGCAACGGTATGCACATCGTCATCGACGTGAAGCGGGACGCCTCCCCCCAGATCGTCTTAAACCACCTGTTCACCTTCACCCAGATGCAGACCACCTTTGGCGTCATCATGCTGGCCATTGTGAACGGGGAGCCCAAGCTTTTAAACCTGCGGCAGATTCTGGAGGAGTACATCAAGTTCCAGATGGAGGTCATCACCCGCCGCACCCAGTTCGACCTGAAAAAGGCCCAGGACCGGGCCCATATCCTAGAGGGCCTGAAAAGGGCCATCGACATTGTGGACGAGATTATCGCCACCATCCGGGCCTGCAAAGGCGGCCGGCCCGAGGCCAAGGCCGCGCTGATGGAGCACTTCGGCTTTGACGACCTGCAGGCCGACGCCATCTGCAAGTTCCAGCTGGGGCAGCTGGCAGGGCTGGAAATTTTGAAGATTGAAAACGAGCTGGCCGAGCTGCACGCCCACATTGCCGACTTCAACGAGATCCTGCAGAGCGAGGGCCGGCGGCTGGCCATCGTCAAGGACGAGGCCCAGGAGATGAAGCGGAAGTTCTCTGACGAGCGCCGCACGGAGATCGCCGCCGTCAGCGGCGAGGTGGACATCGAGGACCTGATCCCCGTGGAGGAATGCGTCCTCACCATGACCAACTTTGGCTATGTAAAGCGCCAGAAGGCCGATGACTACCACCAGCAGAAGCGGGGCGGCCGGGGCGTAAACGGCATGAACCGCCGGGACGAGGACGTGGCCACCGAGATCTTCGTCACCGGCAGCCACGACTATGTGATGTTCTTCTCCACCCTGGGGCGGGTGTATAAGCTCAAGTGCTATGAGATCCCCGAGGGCTCTCGGAACAGCCGGGGCATGAACATCAAAAACCTGCTGCCCCTGCAACCCGAGGAGAAGATCAGCTCCATGATCCGGGTGACGGAGTTCGACGAGGACCGCTACCTGGTGATGGTGACGAAAAACGGCGTGATCAAGCGCACCAAGCTTTCCGCCTATAACACGGCCCGGAAGGGCGGCCTTATCGCCATTGACCTGGACGAGGGGGACAGCCTCAGCTGGGTGCGCATCACCAGCGGCAGCGACGACTTGATTGTGGCCACCCAGCAGGGCATGGCCATCCGCTTCCACGAGACGGATATCCGAGAGCTCTCCCGCACCGCCCGGGGCGTGCGGGTGATGAAGCTGGAGGAGGGCGACTGCATTGTGGGCATGTCCATCCTGCGGGAGGGCGGCCTGGTGCTCACCGTGACAGAAACAGGCTTTGGCCGGCTCTCCCCGGCGGAAAACTACCGGGTGCAGAAGCGGGGCGGCAAGGGCCTGCTGAATTACCACACCGAGAAGTTCGGCTTTGTTGCCGCCATCAAGGTGGTGGACATGGATGACGACATCATCCTCATCAGCGAGGACGGGGTCATCATCCGCATTGCCGCAAGCAGCGTGCGGGTGTGCGCCCGTCCCAGCAAGGGCGTGCGGGTGATGAAGGTCCAGGAGGGCAGCCGGGTGGCCACCCTGGCCCGGGTCCCCCACGAGGAGGACGAGGTGGACGACGTGGAGATTGAGGACGACGGCACCGCCGACGAAGGCGAGGACCTGCCCGAAGAGCCCGAGACCTTCTCCCAGGAAGAGGGCGAAGACTCCACAGAAGAGTAAAAGCCTGTGGAAAACGGCAGCAAAAAAGCTCCCCCAGCTGGGGGAGCTTTTTTCATCGGTCCGTGACCGGACGGGACAAGTCGCGAACGCCGCTTTAGGGCGGCGGAGTTTGCGGGAGGCGGCGGACAAGCGGCCCGCGCTTTTCCCGGGGTGGGAAATACAGGGATTTAGCCCTGGGGGCCGCCGTCTGTCTCCGGGAAAGCGGGCAGCTGGCCGGTGGCGTCGTAGATGGCCTTGCACAGCTCCTGGCCCCGGGCGCGGTAAAACTCGGCGATGGCCCGGGCGGCCGCCAAGGGGTCATCGCTGTTCTGGGTGCGGAGGGACTGGACGCTGGCCTCCCGGCCCTGCTCCCAGGCCTCCTGCTCCGCCTGCAGGGTGGAGAACCCCTCAGGAGAGAGGTCCTCTTCCGCCTGGGCGTAGGCGGTCTGGATCAGGGTCTCCCAGCGGGCCACCGCGCTGCTGTAGGCCTGCTGGATCAAGACGTTGGAGGAGGCGAAAGAGAGGTCCTCTTCCAGCTGGGCGTCAATGGGGTTGTCCGCAAAGGCGGCTTCAAAGTCCCCCGCGGCCGGGGAGCTCTCCGGCTCTGGCGAAGGCGTGGGCGCCGGGGTGGGTGTGGAAGGTTCCGGAGTGGGAGCTTCTGTGGGCTCCGGCGTAGGCGTGGCTTCGCTTTCCACAGAACTTTCGGAAACGGTGGAAGCCTGAGAAGAGTCCTGCGGGGAACAGGCGCTGGCGGCCAGCAGCAGCCCAGCGCACAGGGCCAGGCAGGCAAGGCGGATAAAGGGTTTCATAGGGGTCTCTCCTTTCTGCCACAGGGTTTTCCCGCCGCCGCAGGTGTCACAGAAGGCCCTTGTGCACCAGAGCGGCGGTCTTCAGCACCCCGACCTGGGTTTTGCTGTCGGGGATTTCGTTATTTAACACCATTTCCACGGCTTTGTCAAGGGGCACCCGCAGGGTTTGGAGGAACTCGTCCGGGTCCAGGTCCAGCTGGCCGGTCTCCTGGTCCACCCGGCAGGCCCACAGGCGGATGATCTCCCCGCAGTAGCCGGGGGTGGGGTACAGGTTCCCCAAAAAGACGTAGTCCTTGCCGGTGGTGCCGGTTTCCTCCCGCTGTTCCCGCTTCATGGCCTCGAAGGGGTCCTCCCCCTTTTCCAGCTTGCCCGCGGGCAGCTCCATCAGCACCTCTTTGTAGGGGCAGCGGAACTGTTTGACAAACAGCAGCTCGTTTTCCGCCGTCAGCACCGCCACGCTCACCCCGCCGGGGTGGTCCACAATCTCCCGCTTGGCGGTCTGGCCGTTGTCCAGCTCCACGTCGTCCACATGGACCCGGATGAGATGGCCGTCGAATACAGTGGTGTCCTTCAGTGTTTTCTCGTTCATACAGGCAACGACTCCTTTTTTCAGCATTGGCGTGAGCTGGGGGGTCAGTCCTCCAGGGAGTTGACAACCAGCCCGGTGATGAGCTTGGGGTAAAAATAGGTGGACTTCTGGGGCATCTTCTCCCCGTTTTGGGCCACCTGGCCGATCTCCTCCACCCGGGTGGGGTTCAAGAGGAAGCAGCACTGGCTCTCCCCCTGGTCCACAGAGCGCTGGGCCTCCTCCGCGGAGCGGGTGTAGGTCAGGTTCTTCTGGCTGGCCATGTTCTCCTTGTCAATGCCCAGCAGGCGCTCCAGCACCAGGCTGTGGAGGATGGAAACGTCCAGGGTGCGGTAGGCGGGGCTGGTGCCCGGCAGCAGGGCCTCCATCACCGCCGGGTCCTTCAGGGTGAGCACCGTCCACTCCCGGCCGCTGTACAGGGCAAAGGCGTGTTGCCCCTGCTGGTAGGCCTGGTCCAATGCCTCCTGGCTCTCCTGGCGGCTGGCTTTCTCCTCCAGGTGGAAGTCCTTCCGGCAAGCGTCCAGCACCGCCGCCTCGTCAAAGCTCTCCAGTCCCCGCACCAGCCGGTGGGTGGGGAACACCGTCAGCCCCGGGTCCTCCATGTCGGTGAGGGTCATCAGGATGTAGTCCGCTCCCGGCAGGTAGGCCCCCTGCTCCCGCAGGGTGTCCCGATACCGCAGGGCGGTCTCATAGCGGTGGTGGCCGTCAGCGATGTACAGCTTCCGCCCGGCGAAGTCCTGCTCCAGGGCGGCGATGGCCTCCGGGTCGTTGATGACCCACAGCCGGTGGGTCACCAGGCCGTCGGAGAAGTCGTACCGGGGCGGGCAGGTCTCCTTCAGATGGAGCAGCCGCTGGCGGGTGACGCCCCCCTGGTCGTGGTACAGGGAGTAGATGGAGCTGAAGTTGCACCGGGTGGCCTTCATCAGCTGGAAGCGGTCCTCTTTGGCCTTGGAGAGGGTCTCCTCGTGGGGAAGAATGACCCCATTGGCGAAGTCCTCCAGCCGCACCCGGCACACCAGGCCCAGCACGCTGCGGCGCTGGCCCTGGTCCACCTGGGAGAGGAACTCCTCCTCATAGAGGTACAGCCCCTCCTCCATGTCCTGGACCAGCACCTGGTCCTGGCGCCACTGGGCCAGGGTGGCGGCGGCCTGCTGGTAGGGGTCTTCCCCCTCCTGGGGCAGCTCCAGGCGGATCAGGTTGTAGGGGCTCTCCTCCAGCAGCTGGCGGCGCTTTTGGGGGGAGACGATGTCATAGGGCGGGCAGGTGAGGGCCTCTATGGGGCCGGCCTTCTCCAGGTTGTAGCGAAGGGCTTTCAGGGGGCGGATCTCTGCCATACAAAACGCATCCTTTCCGAGAAATTTCGGTCTTTCCCTCTATTGTAAACCGCGGCTGTCCGCCCCGTCAACCAAAGAAGCTGTAAAATGTGGGGAAGGGAAAGCGTCACAGGGCCGTCACGCAAACTTCACAGAAACGGGATAAAATTATGAAAAATCACGGCGCCGCGGGGGAAAACTCTTGCAAATCAAGAGATTTTGCGGTACTATGGTAAAGTTAACGGCGTGCCCGCCCTCCCTGCGGGAGAAGGGCGTGCCGAAAAGACGGAAACAGGAGGAATCACGGACATGATAGAGGTCAAGAACCTCACCAAGCGCTATGGGCAGAACCTGGCGCTGGATCGCGTGAGCTTTAAGATTGAGGAGGGTACCATCGTAGGGTTCTTAGGGCCCAATGGCGCTGGTAAATCCACCGCAATGAACATCATCACGGGCTACCTCTCCGCCACCTCCGGCGAGGTGACGGTCTCTGGAAAGAACACCCTGGAGGAGCCCAACGAGGTCAAGAAAATGATCGGCTACCTGCCGGAGCTGCCGCCCCTGTACATGGATATGACGGTGAAAGAGTACCTGAACTTCATGTATGAGCTGAAGAAAGCCAAGCTCCCCCGGGAGAAGCACCTGAAGGAGATCTGCCAGCTGGTGAAGATCGAAAACGTGTACAACCGGCTCATCGGCAACCTCTCCAAGGGCTATAAGCAGCGCGTGGGCATTGCCCAGGCGCTGATCGGCAACCCCCCGGTGCTCATTCTGGACGAGCCCACCGTGGGCCTGGACCCCAAGCAGATCATCGAGATCCGCACCCTCATCAAAAACCTGGGCCGCAACCACACGGTCATCCTCAGCTCCCACATCCTGCCCGAGGTGCAGGCCGTGTGCGAGCGCATCATTGTCATCAACAACGGCCGTATTGTGGCCGACGGCGCCACTGACACCCTGGCCCACGACCTCTCTCCCGACCACCGGCTGATCCTGCGGGCAGAGGGCCCCGAAAAGGAGATGGTCCACGCCCTGCTGAACGTGCCCGGCGTGGTGGACGCCTACTCTCTGGGCGAAAAGGAGAGCGGCATCTATGAGCTGAGCGTGGAATCCACCCCGGATAGGGACATCCGCCGGGATGTGTTTGCCCTGATGGCCCGCAAGGGCTGGCCCATGCTGGCCCTGCGCAACACCGACCTGACCCTGGAGGACCTGTTCCTGCAGCTGACCAGCACCGACGCCGCCCTTGTTCCCCCACAGGAGGAAGAAGGCGGGGAGGCCCCCCAGCTGGACCCCGACCAGGATTTGGAGCTGGACGGGGACCAGGACTTGGCGCCGGAAACGGATGAGGATTCTGAGAAAGGAGGGGAAGCCTGATGAAAGCCATCTTCAAGCGCGAGGTGCGCTCTTATTTCAGCTCCCCTGTGGGCTATGTGTTTGTGGCGGTGCTGGCCGCCCTGTACGGCTTCTATTATTTCCAGGCCATGCTCAGCAGCTCTTCCAGCTACATTGCTGACGTGTTTGCCTACATGTTCTCCTTCAGCATGATGATTATTCCCATCATCACCATGCGCAGCATGACCGACGACCAGAAGAACAAGACCGACCAGGCGCTGCTCACCGCGCCGGTGGGGGTTGCCTCCATTGTGCTGGGCAAGTTTTTCGCCTGCTGGTTTGTGTATTTCATCGCCACCACCCTGGGGGGCATTCTGCCGGCCCTGGTGATGGGCACCTTCTCCCAGCCCTCTTGGGGAGAGGTCTTTGGCAATTACCTGGGCGCCCTGCTGTACGGGGCCGCCACCATCGCCATCGGCGTGTTTATCTCCAGCCTGACGGTGAGCCAGATTATTGCCGCCATCGGCACCTTCATTGTCTCGGTATTTTTGATGTACCTGGACATGCTGGCCGCCGCCATCCCCAACGAGATTATCAGCTCCGTAATTACATGGCTTTCCTTTACCAGCCGCTACAATACCTTTACCCAGGGGCTGTTCAGCGTTTCCAGCGTGGTCTTCTTCCTAAGCGTGGCCGCCGTGTTCATCTTTCTCACCGCCCGCAAGGTGGAGAGCCGCCGCTGGAGCTAAAGGAGGGAGAAAACAATGGAAACGAAACAGAACGAGACAAAGCAGGTAGAACAGAAGAAGGGCAAGCCCGCCAAGCGGAAATGGAAGAACCCCTTCACCTCCAACCGGTTTAAGCGGGGCGGCATGTCCACCCTGCTCAGCGTGGTGTTCATCGCCATTGTGGTGGCCGTCAACGTGGGGGTTACCGTCCTGACGGACCGGTTCCCCTCTTTGGATATCGACATGACCGCCCAGGGCCTGAACACCCTTTCCGACCAGGCCATGGAGATTGCGAAAAGCGTGGATAAGGACACCACCATCACCCTGATCGGCACGGAGGAGGGCTATGATTCCAACTCCGTTTACAGCACCTATTCCTCTTACGGCATCGAGTCCAGCCAGGTCTCCAACCTGGCCCGGCGCCTGGCGGAGGCCAACTCCCACATCACCGTGGAGTTTGTGGACCCGGACACCAACCCCCAGTTCATCAGCGACTATGCCGACGACAACCTGACCACCGGCAAGGTGCTGGTGCGCACCGAGGACCGCTACCGGGTGCTCTCCATTTCGGACATGTTCAGCATTGAGCAGGACCAGAGCACCTATGCCACGGCCAGCTACTCCATGGTGGACAGCGCCCTGGCCTCTGCACTGGAGATGGTGAACATGGACGACGTGCCCGTGCTGGCCATTGCCACCGGCCACAACGAGATGCTCTCCAACTCCAACATGGCCAGCTTTGTGGACATGATGGAGAGCCAGAACTTCCAGGTGGTCACCTTCGACATGCTCACCGAGGAGATCCCCGAGGACACCCAGGTGCTGATGATTGCCACCCCCACCACGGACTACTCTGCGGAGGAGATGGACAAGCTGCGCACCTTCCTCAACGATGAAACCCGGGAAGAGCCGGTTTCCGTGATGGTCACCTGCTACCCCACCCAGGGGCAGATGCCCAACCTCACCGCCTTTTTGGAGGAGTGGGGCGTCTCTCCCCAGGCCGGCCTGGTGGCCGAGACCGACTCTGGCAACATGGTGGTGTCCGACTCCACCGGCGTGCTGGTAACCCCCACCGACGAGATCTTGGAGAACAACAGCTATGACCGGCTGGTCTCCTATTACAGCGCCCCCCTGGAGGTGCTCTTCGAGGCCAACGCCGACATCTCCACCTATGAGCTGTGGACCACCAGCGACTCTTGCTATGTGATTACAGAGGATACCACCGAAGAGGAGGCCGCCGACCCCGAAACCGCCAGCCAGGTGGTGGCCACCCTTTCCAGCAAGCTGGTGGAAGTGAATGATTCCTACGTCAGCCGCAGCGTGATGGTGTTCGGCTCCTCTGTCATCTTCACTGACAGCTTTATGAACACCACTGCCTTCTCCGATGCGGACTATGTGCGCGACCTGCTGCTGTACATCACCGGGACGGACGCCAGCAGCGTGACCACCTCCACCGAGCGGGTGCAGACCAACGTGCTGGACGTGACCGCCAGCCGCGGCACCATCAACATCCTGGGCATTGTGTTCATTGCCGGCATTCCGGTGGTGATCCTGGCGGCGGGGCTTATCATCTTCCTGAAGAGGAGGCACCTGTAAGCCCATGAAGAAGAACCTGCGCATGCTATTGATTATGCTGGCGGTGCTGGTGGTGGTGGGCGGCGGCGCCGCGGCGCTGCTGCTGACCATGCCCGCCCAAGAGGAGGAGACCTCTTCCTCTTCTTCCACCGCCACAGAGACCATTTTGGAAACCGACGCGGAGGAGTTCTCCTCTGTCTCGGTAGAGAACACAGAGGACAGCTTCGTCATCGTCCCCGTGGAAGAGGGGACCACCACTTCTGAAGAGTCTTCCTCTTCGGAGAGCAGCTCCTCCAGCACCCAGTTCACGGTGGAGGGCTTGGAGAGCTTTGACATTGCCACCTCTTCCATCACCTCTGGCGTGCAGACCCTGGAGGACCTGCAGGCCACCAAGAACCTGGGCGAGCAGGAGAACCTGGAGCAGTTCGGCCTTTCCGGCGAGAACGCCAGCACCATCACCATCCATTACAAGGACGGCGCCACGCAGGAGATTGTGGTGGGCAACGAGGCCGGCGAGACCACGGGCCGCTATGTGCTGATAGACGGCGTGGTGTACATCTCCTCCTCGGTCTCCAACTACCTGCTGGGCAGCTCCCTGAGCTTTATCAACACCTCTACCCTCTATTCCGTGGCGGACCGCACGGAGGAGACCACCGACAGCGAGGGCTCCAGCTCTACCGCTACCCTGACGGACATTCTGTACAGCGTGGAGCTGGGAGGCACCCACCTGGACGCCCCCATCACCATTGTGTATGACAGCTCGAAAATCAGCAGCTACCTGATCACCTCCCCGGTGTACGCCGAGTCCGGCTCCAACACCTTTACGGAGATGGCCACCGCCCTGAAGACGCTTTCGGCCAACTCTGTGGCGGCGGTGGGCCGCACCCAGGAGGTCTTGGAGGAGTACGGCCTGGCCGAGCCCGAGGCCACCATTGCCTTCAACATGAACGGCGAGGAGCACAGCATGGCGGTCAGCGCCAAGAATGAGGACGGCAACCGCTACCTAATTCTGGATGACATCCAGCTGGTGTATGAAGTCACCGCCGACTCCGTCTCCACCTGGGCGGACTCTGACCTGATGGACATGCGCATGAGCTTTGTCTGGCTGCCCACCATCACCAACGTCAGCCGCCTGACCTTGACGGTGGACGGGGACATGGTGTACGCCTATGACGCCACCCGCACGGTCAACGAGGAGAAGTCCACCGAGGACAACACCTCTTATGACCTGTCCATCCAGAACGCCGCGGGGGAAGAGATCACCTATGAGAACTACCAGAGCTTCTACCAGCAGCTGCTTTCCGTGGCGGTGCTCTCCACCAAGGAGGCCACTTATGACGCGGAAGCCCCGGTGCTGCGGGTGGAGTACCAGTACTTTGACGGCAGCGAACCGGATGTGATTGAGTTCTGCCCCGTGGAGGGCGAGGATGCCCGCTACGCGGCCGTGCTCAACGGCGGCTATAACGGCCTGGTGCGCAAGACAGAGGTGGAGGCCCTGATAGAAAAGCTGTCCCCCCTGGACGCCAACGAGGCGCTGGCCGAGGAGTGAGCCCCCTCTTGACAAAGGGCCCCTGGTATGCTTTAATGAGAAAAACAGAAGACGGGAACCGCGCCCCGGCAGCTTAGGCCCGGCGCGGGCGGATATGGTCCCCGCGGCCTCTCCCTTGAAGGGGGCGCGGGGACCTTGTCTTTCCAAAAGCCTTGAAAAGGGGGAAAACGGCATGTTCAGACGAATTGGCAGCGCCCTGCTGTGCCTGGCACTGGCGGCGCTTCCGCTGGCGGGCTGCTCTACCGAGGAGGAGCCCTCTTCCCTGCCCTCCAGCAGCTTGGTGGAAAGCTCTCAGGTGCAGGAGGAAACCTACACCATCGGCCTGGTGCAGTATAAGGAGACCGCTGCCTTGGACCGCCTGCGGGAGGCCTTTATGGGCCGCCTGGAGGAGTGGGGCTGCGGCGAGGAAATGGTGAAGATCGACTATCAAAACGCCGGGGGCGAAGCCTCAAAGGCGGTGGAGATCTGCGACGGCTTTGTGGAGGACGGCGTGGACATGCTGGTGGCCATTGCCACCCCGGCGGCCCAGGCGGCCATCTCCGCTGCCGCGGACAGCGATGTGACGGTGGTGTTCGCCGGTGTCAGCGATGTGGAAACCCTGGGCTTGGAGGAGGGCGCCGCTCCCTCTGAGAAAATTACGGGGGCGGTCTCTCCCACACCGGTGGAGAGCCTGATCGACCTGGCCCTCCAGGCCGACCCGGACATGGTCTCCCTGGGCCTGCTGTACGACCCGGCAGAGGCCAATTCCCTGGCGGATGTGGAGCGGGCCAAGGCCTACTGCGCCGAGAAGGGACTGACCGCGGTGGAAGCTGCCGTGGAAGGGGACCAGACCGCGGAAAGCGTGATGGCCTCTCTGGCGGGCAAGGTGGACGCGGTGTTCACCCCGGCGGACAGCACGGTGGCCTCTCAGGCAGAGGCCGTGGCACAGGCCGCTAAAACGGCGGGCCTGCCCTGGTACACCGGGGCCGACACCTTTGTGGAGTCCGGCGCCCTGGCGGCCATGGGCTTTACCCAGCAGGAAATGGGCCAAAAGGCCGCCGATATGGCCGTGGAGCTGATTTTGGGCGGGGACATTGCCGATGTGCCGGTGTACACGTTCTCCGGCCCCCAGACCTTTGTGAACCAGACCACCCTCTCCGCCCTGGAAAGCCTCTCCTTCCCGGAAGAGACGCTGCAGGCCGCTTATATCTACCAATAAGCCTCCCTTGCATGGAGGAAGGACCGCCCAGCCGGGCGGTCCTTTTTTTGTCCTGCTGTGCCCCGCCCCCTCCCCTGCCCCGCGGCCTGGCTGTCCCTTTCCTGTTTCCTGTACCCACCTTGGCGGGCCGCAAAAGGACGGCTCGCCTCGGGTGCTGTCTGCCAGTGGCAGACGCCCAGCACCGACCGAAGCGGCAACGCAAACCGGTCCTGGTGCCCACTGGGCACCAGGACCGTGACTCGTCCCGTCCGGCCACGGATTAAAAAAGTTTCCCGCCCTGATAAAAACGCGGGCCGCTTGTTCGCCGCCCCCTGCAAACTCTGGCGCCTTTAAGCACCGTTCGTGACTCGTCCCGTCCGGCCACGGATTAAAAAGACGTTTCCCGCCCTGATAAAAACGCGGGCCGCTTGTTCGCCGCCCTCAGCCAGCTCCGCCGCCCCAAAGCGGCGTTCGCGACATGTCCTGTCCGGCCACGGACTTGAAAAAAAGTTGAACGGGAAAATGGGAGGTTTGACAGGGAGGGCGTTCCCACTCTATCCTAAAGGAAATCTTGTAAAAGCGGCGGGAAAGCAGCCGCGGGAAGGAGTATGGAATGGCGTATTTGCAGGCTCGGAGAAACCAAGAAGGGGCGGTGGTGTCTTACAGCATCCGCGTGTACAAGGGACGGGACCCCCGTACCGGCAAACAGCTGACCCCCTACACCATGACCTGGCATGTGCCCGAGGGCTGGAGCGAGAAGCGGGCCCGAAAGGAAGCGGAAAAGCAGGCGGCCGTGTTTGAGCGCCAGTGCCGGGAGGGATACCTGACAGACAGGAGGCAGACCTTTGCCCAGTACGCCGAGTATGTGATGGAGCTGAAAGAGCGCACAGGCCTGAAACACCTGACACTGGTCCACTACCGGCAGAGCTTGAAGCGGGTGCTGCCCTTTTTGGGGCATTTGCGGCTGGGGGAGATCCGCCCCCAGCACTTGAACTATGTGTACCAGCAGCTCTCCCTGCCGGAGGCCCGGGAGGACAACGAAAAGGCGGCGGCCCGCCCGGCCCTTTGGCAGGTGGTGGAGGCCCGGGGGGAGTCGGCCTGCGTGACAGGCAGCGACGGAAAGCGGGTCAGCCTGGAGCGCCTGCGCCAGGGAGAAGCCGTAAAGCCCGCCACTGCCCGGCGTATCGCCCAGGCGCTGGAGCTGCCCTATTCCCTGCTGTTCTCCACCCAGCGGGAGGAGAAATGCCTGAGCAGCCGCACCATTATGAACTGCCACCTGGTCATTTCCATCGTGCTGGGGCAGGCGGAAAAGGAGATGCGCATTCCCTTAAACCCGGCCCATCGGGCTTCTCCCCCCAAGCGGGAGGCCCATGACCCCAACTATTTCCAAATGGAAGAGGTGGGAAAGATCCTGCGGGCCCTGGAGGCCGAGCCCATTAAGTGGAGGGCAGCGGTGCACCTGCTGCTGGTCTCCGGCTGCCGGCGGGGGGAGCTTTTGGGCCTGAAATGGGATCATGTGGACTGGGAGAATGGGCAGATCCACATTGACTGCACCCTGCTTTACGCCGGGGACCGGGGCGTGTATGAGGGCAGCCCCAAGACCCGGGACTCGGTGCGGATGATCAAGCTGCCAGAGGAGACCATGGCCCTTTTGGCGGAGTACCGCCAGTGGCAGCAGGCCCTGAAGGAAGAGCTGGGCGAGAGGTGGGAGGAATCGCCCTATGTGTTCCCCGGGGAGCGGGGCGGGCGGATGAATCCCAGCCAGCTGGGGAACTGGCTGGTGCGGTTCCAGAAACGGCACAGCCTGCCCCACTTGAACCCCCATGCCTTCCGCCACACCATGACCAGCATGCTGTTCTTCCACGGGGTGGACAGCGTCAGCATCAGCCACCGGCTGGGCCACAGCAGCGTTTCCACCACCACCAGCATCTACAGCCATGTGATGCAGCAGGCGGAAAGCCGCATCAGCGACTGCATGGCGGACGTGCTGCTCACCACCCGGGAACAGGCCCAGGCCCCCGCCCCGGAGAACGGCGCCTCCCCCAAGAAAAAAGGGGAAAGTTGAACATTTGTTGAAGAGCATCCCCTCTCCCCCACCCGGCCGCGCTTTTGGGGCCGCAGTTTTCCACAGCCCCGCCCCCGAAAGTTGAAGTTTATAGATAACTTCAACTCGCGGGGAAAAAGCCCTGCGAGAATCTAAAATTTAAGAGGGTTGAAATTATGAAGAAAAGCAAGTTTCTGAAGAAATCACTTGCGATGCTTCTGGCTGTCATGCTGGTCGTCGCAATGATTCCGCTCAGCGCTGCGGCTGCGGCCTTGCCTACACTGGATGTACTTACAGTGGGTAGCGAGACTGTAGAGGCAGACGGCACCAGCTTCAGCGCCACCTATGGTACTGGTGCAACAACTGTCCAGGTGACACAGAATCTGCCTACGGGCGTTGATGTGGTGGCTGTTCGGAAGAATGGTTACACTACAGATTCACTGACATCTGGCACGGCCGCTACACTGACACTCAGCAATTACGCTGTGTCTGAGAATGTCTACACTATTCCCATCAAGGTCAGCCCCACTGCCAGCGGCAGCTACGCCGGTAACGAGTCTGTTACCTACACCCTGACCCTGTCCCCTGAAACTCTCTCTACCGAGAACGGCATTGAGAAGGTTGCTGTGAATACCACCGGCACTGACGCTGGCGTCCTGTCTGCTTCTCTGGACAGCGCTAGCCACGAGGTGGATGTGGTCGTGGCTTATGGCTACACAGCCGGTAGTGGCCAGATTGTTGTCACTCCTGTGGAAACCGCTAATGCGGGTTCCGGCGCTGGCAAGGATCACATTGTCAACGTAACAAACAACGCCAATTTCACCGTTTCTCCCGAGGCGGGCGAGGCCGTGACCTGGACCATTAAAGTGACCGAGGTCCCCGCAATCACCGCTCTGTCTGTGGCTGGCGTGGACGGCGTGTTCTCCGATGATGACAAGGACGGCAAGAACGAGGTCATCACTGTCTCCCTGGACCCCGAGGATATTGAGGGAATTGAAGCCGAGACTGATGGCACCTACAAACTGCCTGTGGTTTACAGTGTGCTTGCTAACACCACCGTTACTATTAGCACTCGTATTGAGAGCGGTGATGAGGTTAACTTTGGCAACATCAAGACCACGAATTATTCCGGTTCCGTTACAATTGCCAACGGCTCTGCCGACAAGACCTACACCTTGAAGGTTTCCGTTACCAAGAGCAACGACAACAGTGTGCAGGCCATTTGGGTGGATGGTATCCCTGCCACCGCCAACGGCAATAAGTTCGATGTGACTCTGGACGATGATGGCATTTCTTTAAGCGCAAGCCGGAAGGTCACCATCCGTGTTGCCAAGGGTGCTACTGTCGAAGCCAATGCTTTGGTAGCTGATACTACCCCCAGTGACACAACCAACGATGAGTATGATGAGTATTACTACACCACCACTGCTCTGGATTCCACTTTGACCTTCAATGTGGTTGCTGCTGACAAGACTTCCAAGCAGTACACGCTGACTGCTAAGGTGGCCACCGCGACCAGCGATGCCACTCTGACCAGCTTCACTCTGGAAGCTCCCGATGGCACGCAGTACAATACCACCATCAGCAATAATACCATTACCACTGCCCCCATTCCCTACATGACCACCAGCATTGCTGACTGGACCATGATTGCCGCTACTTCCGATGGCTCCCGCGCTTTGCTGGGCGGCGTTGCCATCCGCAACCGCGAGACTGAGTTCCAGGATGCTGCTAGCCTCTCTAACACCACCGGCTGGACTGACGGCGAGAAGAAGACCATTTCCAACGCTGTGACTGTGAAGAGCCAGGGCGCTGATGACACCGTTTCCAGCTATAACCTGGTCATCACCTTTGCCAATGCCAGCACCAACAACACTCTGTCTGGCGTGGAAGTGACCGCCCAGAACCCTGATTCTGGTTTCACTGAGAAAGACGTTGTGGAAGCCATGGAGAATTCCAACACCTACAAGGCTTCCGTCGACGCCACCAATAAGACTATTACCATTAAGACCGCTTGGTCCCATCGTCATGATTCCTATACTGGCAAGTATTATGTCAGCGACCTGACCACCGGCGGCGGTGTGGCTTATGCTTACACCGATGGTACTGAGGCAGTAACTAAGATTATCGCTCTGGATGGTACTAAGGACAAAGGCGCTATCGATGCCTCCGATCTCAAGAACATCACTAAGATCATTGTTCTGCCTGAGACTGCTGCTAAGGTCATTGACGGTACTCCTAAGACCACTCTTGACCTTGGTATGGCTGCTGCTGGCACCATCTACGATGTGAAGTGGGATAAGGAAGACGCCTCTACTGAGGCTTCTATGAGCGCTATCTCTGTGGGCGACACCAAGCTGTCCCTCACCAGCGCTGCTGGCGGTATGCAGATTACCGGCACTATCCCCTATGGTTTGACTGTTGATGAAGGTTTGGTGACCGATCAGACTTCCAAGTATGACACCGAGACCGATTCTCATTTCCTGACCTTCACGAAGTCCGATTTTGCCACTGTTTCCGCCACCGACAAGGCTACTGCTCCGTCTGCCAACATCTTTACGATTTATAGCGACGGGGATAGCGATGACGATGGCGAGGCCAATGCCTCTACGGGGAGCACGAATGGTAAGTTTATGTTTGTCCGCGATGCGAACAACACTGTGAAAGTGTACATGGCCAACGATGCTAACCCCGGCGTTGAAGTCGATTACATCACCGTTACCGCTGAGAATGGCACTTCTACCAACAAGTATACTTTCAACCTGAAGTATGCCAACGCCAACACTGGCGCGGAAATCACCAGCTTCAAGTTGGGTAACGTGAATGGCTCTATCAGCGGCCAGAACATCACCGTGGCTCTGCCCTTTGGCGCTAATCTGTACGGCCAGGTGGCTACCTTCACTACCTCTGAGGGTGCTGAGGTTTATCTGGGTTCTGTTAATCCCAGCAACCTGCTGACCAGCGGCGAGAGCGTGCTGAATGTTTCCAGCCCTGTCACCTTGAAAGTTCAGTCTGAAGCTGGTAACCGTACTGTTTCTTACACCCTGACCGTCACCACCGCGGACCAGTTCTCTGACGTTGACACCGGCGACTGGTTCTACAACAACGTGATGCGCGCTGTGGAGCTGGGCATCCTGTCCGGTTACACCGACGGCACCTTCAAGCCGATGAACAACATCACCCGCCGCGACTTCGCCATCATGCTGGCAC
>ENA-OUPA01000209-OUPA01000209.1-human-gut-metagenome-genome-assembly--contig:-NODE-209-length-45166-cov-10.8907_pt1 | contig 45166 bp, 39 predicted proteins | sample MGYA00237939_ERZ548770 | MGnify/ENA primary metagenome ERZ548770 (study PRJEB26490, sample SAMN05356877) | human gut metagenome | biome: terrestrial biome; feature: human-associated habitat; material...
AGAAGTCTCGCCTGCCGGCTCGGTCGGCGCTGAACGGTGCCCACCGGGCACCAGCGCCCCCCGACGAGGGGTCCTGCGTGCCAGTGGCACGCGTCCAGGACCGACCGGAGCGGAAGCGGAGACTCTTAGAAAAACATCCCACTGGGATGTTTTTCGTATCTTTCCTGCGCTTGCTGATGCGAAAAAGGCCGCAGGGGCTTTGCCCCCGCACCCCCACAGCTTTTGAAAAAGCTGGCAAAACTTTTACTTGTCTCTACCCAACTTGTGTGGAGGGACCCGCCCTTGCCGCAGGCAAGAAGGCGGCCTGTTCTGCGGGACCACCCGCGCGCCTTCAGCGTTGCACATTTCGGAAGAAACAGCTCATTTTTAGAGAGGAGCATCACCATGAAACCAGTGGATATCAAGCAGGACCTGGCGGGCAACAGCTACCCCGGCCGGGGCATCGTCATCGGCCAGAGCGCCGACGGCAAGCAGGCTGTCGTTGCCTATTTCATCATGGGCCGCAGCGTCAACAGCCGCAACCGCGTCTTTGTGGAGGAGCCCGACGGCATCCGCACCGAAGCCGCCGACCCCGCCAAAATGGAGGACCCCAGCCTCATCATCTACCACCCGGTGCGGCAGATGGGCCGGGGGCTTATCATCACCAACGGCGACCAGACCGACACCATCCGGGACTTTCTGGAAAAGGGCCTCCCCTTTGAGCAGGCCCTGCGCACCCGGGAATTCGAGCCCGACGGCCCCAACTGGACCCCCCGCATCTCCGGGCTTTTAAGCCCCGACGGCAGCTATAAGCTGTCTATCCTCAAGGCCGCCGACGAGGCCGGTACCGGCTGCCTGCGCCAGACCTTCGAGTACCCGGGCCAGCCGGGCCTGGGCCACTTTATCCACACCTATAAGCAGGACGGCGACCCCATCCCCTCCTACGAAGGGGAGCCCACCCCTGTCTCCATCGAAGGGGATATCGACGCCTTCACCGCCAGCCTGTGGGAGAACTTAAACGAAGACAACAAGGTCTCTCTGTTCACCCGCTTTATCAACCTGGAGACCGGTAAAGCGGAGACCCGCATCGTCAATAAGAACCAGTGATTTTTCGGAAAGGATGAGAGGAACATGGCAAACGAATTGGCCCTGAAGTACGGCTGCAACCCCAATCAAAAGCCCTCCCGCATCTTTATGAAGGATGGCGCGGAGCTGCCCGTCACCGTTTTGAACGGCAAGCCCGGGTATATCAACTTTCTGGACGCGTTGAACAGCTGGCAGCTGGTGAAGGAGCTGAAGGAGGCCACCGGCCTGCCTGCCGCCGCCAGCTTTAAGCACGTCAGTCCCGCGGGGGCGGCGGTGTATGTGCCCCTGTCCGACACCTTAAAGAGAATCTACTTTGTGGACGATCTGGAGCTCTCCCCCTTAGCTTCCGCCTACGCCGCCGCCCGGGGCGCCGACCGCATGTCCTCCTACGGGGACTGGGCCGCCCTTTCCGATGTGTGCGACAAGGAGACTGCCCTGCTGTTAAAGCGGGAGGTCTCCGACGGCGTTATCGCCCCCGGCTACACCGACGAGGCCCTGGCCATCCTGAAGGAGAAGCGCAAGGGCGGCTACAATGTGGTGCAGATTGACCCTGCTTACAAGCCCGCCCCCATCGAGCACAAGGACGTGTTCGGCGTCACCTTCGAGCAGGGCCGCAATGAGCTGAAAATCGACGAAAGCCTGCTGCAAAACCTGCCCACCCAGAACAAGACTCTCACCCCCGAGGCCAAGCGGGATTTGATTGTCTCCCTCATCACCTTGAAGTACACCCAGTCCAACTCTGTGTGCTATGTGAAAAACGGCCAGGCCATCGGCGTGGGCGCGGGTCAGCAGAGCCGCGTCCACTGCACCCGCCTGGCGGGCAACAAGGCCGACAACTGGTACCTGCGCCAGTGCCCCAAGGTGCTGGAGCTGCCCTTTAAGCCGGGCATCCGCCGGGCCGACCGGGACAACACCATCGACGTCTACATCGGCGACGAGTGCATGGATGTGCTCCGGGATGGCGCCTGGCAGCAGTTCTTCACCGAGAAGCCCGAGGAGTTCACCCGGGAGGAGCGCCGGGAGTGGCTCTCCGGCATGACCGGCGTGGCCCTGGGCAGTGATGCCTTCTTCCCCTTTGGGGACAACATCGAGCGGGCCCACAAGTCCGGCGTGGAGTTTATTGCCCAGCCCGGCGGCTCCATCCGGGACGACAACGTCATCGAGACCTGCGACAAGTACGGCATCGCCATGGCCTTCACGGGCATCCGGCTGTTCCACCATTGATTTCCCATCGGACGAAAGGGGGCGAGGCCCATGCGCAAGGCGATTTTTTGGGGGTTCCTGGGCACCTTGGCGGAGCCCGGCGCCCCGTCTCCCAACCCGTTGGACCCCGGCCAGTACCGTGTCTATCCCGACGCTGCCGCCACCTTGGCCCTGTGCGCCTATAAGGGCTATCAGAACTACATGCTGGCGGAGAGCTTCCCCCGCCTGACAGAGCTGCTGCCCAAGCTGCACCTGGAGCGCTTCTTCCCTGGCCGGGTGGTTTCCGGCCGGGTGGAGCTGGCAGGAAACCACGGGGAGGGCTTGTACCGCCGGGCGGAGCTTGCCGCCCATTTTCCCGGCATGATTTGGCTGGTCAGCGGCGATTCCCAGGAGCTGGCCGGCGCCAAGGCCGCTGGCTGGCGCACCATCCAGGTTCACGGGAAGGACGGGGGCGCGGACTTTGCCTGCCCCACCTTGACGGCTGTGTGGCATCTGTTGTAATGGAGAAAGGATGAGACCCAATGAAGATATTAGTGATCGGCAGCGGCGGGCGGGAGCACGCTATCGTCCGCAAGCTGAAGGAGAGCCCTCTGGTGGAGGCCCTGTACTGCGCCCCGGGCAACGGGGGCATCAGCCGGGATGCCGAGTGCTTCCCTGTGAACGCCATGGACAAAGAGGGCATGCTGGCCCTGGCTAAGGAGAAACAGGTGAATTTGGTGTTCGTGGCCCCGGACGACCCTCTGGCCGCGGGCATGGTGGACTTTATCGAGGCTGCGGGGATTCCCTGCTTTGGGCCCAACGCCGCCGCCGCCCAGATTGAGGCCAGCAAGGTGTTCTCCAAGAACCTGATGAAGAAGTATCGCATCCCCACCGCGGGGTATGAGGTCTTTGCCGACCCCGCCGCCGCCCTGGAGTACATCAAGGACCAGGGAAAGTACCCGGCGGTCATCAAGGCCGACGGCCTGGCCCTGGGCAAGGGGGTCATTATCGCCCAGAACGAGGAGGAGGCCAAGGCCGCCCTCCACTCCATCATGGAGGACAAGATCTTTGGGGAAAGCGGCGCCCATGTAGTGGTGGAGGAATTCCTCACCGGCCCGGAGGTGTCCGTGCTGGCCTTCACCGACGGCAAAACCCTCAAGCCCATGGTGTCCTCCATGGACCACAAGCGCGCCTACGACGGGGACAAGGGCCCCAATACCGGCGGCATGGGCACCATCAGCCCCAACCCCTTCTACACCGATGAAGTGGCCCAGCAGTGCATGGAGACCATCTTCCTGCCCACCGTGCAGGCCATGAACGCCGAGGGGCGCCCCTTTAAGGGCTGCCTGTACTTCGGCCTGATGCTCACCCCCAACGGCCCCAAGGTCATCGAGTACAACTCCCGCTTCGGCGACCCGGAGACCCAGGTGGTGCTGCCCCGCTTGAAGACGGATTTCGCCCAGATTGTCCAGGCCGTGGCCCAGGAGCGCCTGGCGGAAGTGGACATTCAGTGGGACGAGCGGGCCTGCGCCTGCGTGGTGATGGCAAGCGGCGGCTACCCCGGCAGCTACCCCAAGGGCATTGAGATCCACGGGCTGGATGCAAACGGCCAGGCCGAAGGCGTCACCGTGTACCACGCCGGCACCAAGCTGGAGGACGGCAAGTTCCTGACAAACGGCGGCCGGGTGCTGGGCGTCACCGCCCTGGGAGACACTCTGGAACAGGCCCTTTCCCGGGCTTACGCCGGGGTGGAGGCCATCTCCTTCGAGGGCGCTATGTACCGTAAGGACATCGGACGCACCCACCGGAAATAAGGCCTTTTTGCAGAAAAATGCAGGAATAAGCGAAGAAAATTGCACCGGACCCCTTGCCTAGCGCAGGGGGTTCGTACTATAATAGGCAGGTATACACTAAAAAAGAAGAGGTGGATTCTCCATGAAGATCAGTTTTTCAACTCTGGCCTGCCCAGATTACTCCTGGGTGGACATCTACTCCATGGCGAAAGACCTGGGCTTTGGCGGCATTGAGATCCGCGGCCTGGGAGAGGACATTTTCGCTGTTAACGCCCGCCCTTTTACGGACGAGCGACTGCCTAAGACTTTAGAAAAGCTGCGGTCCCTAGGACTGGAGATCCCCTGCCTGGCCTCTGGCTGCGGCCTGAAATATAAAGAGGACTTTGATAAGAATATCTCTGAGATCACCCAGTACATCGTGCTGGCCAAGAAGCTGGGCACCCCGTACATCCGGGTGCTGGGCGACCGCTACCCCCAGCCCGAGGGCGAGGTGGATGACGCCTTTGTGGCAGAGGCGCTAAAGCTGCTGGGCACCATCGCCCAGGGCTTCGGCGTGTGCCTGCTGGTGGAGACCAACGGCGTGTACGCCGACACCAAGCGCCTGCGGGCCCTGCTGGACAAAGTGAACATGCCCTCTGTGGCGGCCCTGTGGGATATGCACCACCCCTACCGTTACGCCGGGGAGTCCCCCAAAGAGACCGTGGCCCATTTGGGCAGCCTTATCAAATATGTCCATGTCAAGGACAGCGTTATGGTGGAAGGCCGTCCCCAGTACCGCATGATGGGCGAGGGCGACCTGCCCATCCCCCAGATGCTGGACGCCCTGGTGGATATCGGCTATGACGGGTACATCTCCCTGGAATGGGTGAAGCGCTGGGCCCAGGAGCTCTCCGACGCCGGCGTGGTGTTCCCCCAGTTTGCCAACTATATGCACGACTATTTCGCCACCCTCTCTATGAAGGAAGGGGAGCTGCAGGACAATCACAGCCATACAGGCAAGTATGTCTGGCCCAAGGAGACCCTCATCGACGCCACCTTCCCCGATGTGCTGGACCGCATGGTCAAGGAGTTCCCCGACCAGTTCTGCTTTAAGTACACCGAGCTGGATTACACCCGCACCTATTCGGAGTTCCGGGATGACGTGGACCAGTTTGCCCGGGCCCTCATCGCCATGGGGGTGAAGAAGGGGGACCATGTGGCTATTTGGGCCACCAACGTGCCCCAGTGGTACATCACCTTCTGGGCCACCACCAAAATCGGCGCGGTGCTGGTGACGGTGAATACCGCCTATAAGATCCACGAGGCCGAGTACCTGCTGCGCCAGTCCGACACCCACACCCTGGTGATGATCGACGGCTTCAAGGACTCGGACTATGTGGGCATCATCCAAGAGCTGTGCCCCGAGCTCCAGGACAGCCTGCCCGGCAAGCTCCACTCCAAGCGGCTGCCGGTGCTGCGCAATGTCATCACCATCGACAGCCGCCAGAAGGGCTGCTACACCTGGGAGCACGCCATGGGCCTGGGCGACTCCGTGCCCCCCACAGAGGTGGAGAACCGCCGCCGCCAGATCCGCCGGGACGACGTGTGCAACATGCAGTACACCTCCGGCACCACGGGCTTCCCCAAGGGGGTCATGCTCACCCACTACAACGTGGTGAACAACGGCAAGGCCATCGGCGACTGCATGGACCTCTCCACCGCCGACAAGCTGATGATCCAGGTGCCCATGTTCCACTGCTTCGGCATGGTGCTGGCCATGACCGCCGCCATGACCCACGGCACCACCATGTGCCCCATCACCGCATTCTCCCCCCGGAAGGGCCTGCACTGCATCAACCAGGAAAAGATCACCGCTTTCCACGGGGTGCCCACCATGTTCATCGCTATGCTGGAACACCCGGATTTTGAAAAGACCGACTTCTCCCACATGCGCACGGGCATCATGGCTGGGTCTCCCTGCCCGGTGAAGGTGATGCAGGATGTGGTGGACAAGATGCACATGCCGGAGATCTGCATTACCTATGGCCAGACGGAAGCCTCCCCTGGCTGCACCATGTCCAAGACCACTGACTCTTTGGATGTGCGGGTCAACACCGTGGGCGGCGCCATGTTCGGCGTGGAGTGCAAGATCGTGGACCCGGAGACCGGCGAGGACCTGCCCGACGAGGTGGACGGCGAGTTCTGTGCCCGTGGCTACAACATCATGAAGGGCTACTACAAGATGCCCGAGGCCACCGCCGCCGCCATCGATAAGGACGGCTGGCTCCACACCGGCGACCTGGCCCGCCGCACCCCCGAGGGGAACTTCAAGATCACCGGCCGCATCAAGGACATGATTATCCGGGGCGGCGAGAACATCTACCCTAAGGAGATTGAGGACTTTATCTACACCCATCCCAAGGTCCGGGACGTGCAGGTCATCGGCGTGCCCGATGAGCAGTACGGCGAGGAGATCATGGCCGTGGTCATCCTGAAGGAGGGGGAGGCCTCCTCGGAGGAGGAGATCAAGACCTATGTGCGGGACCACATGGCCAAGCACAAGGTGCCCCGATACGTCACCTTTGTCAAGGAGTTCCCCATGAACGCCGCGGGCAAGATTTTGAAATACAAAATGCGGGAAGACGCCGTAGAGCTGCTGAAGCTGCAGAAGGCCGCCTCCATCGAGACGGCGTAAAATCCCGCGTAGTGGTTTAAAGGCGCGTGGCCGCGCAGAACTTCCGCCCTTGCGGAACGCAAGAAGGCGGCTTGTCCTGCGCGGCCACGCGCTTTCCCGCTCATTTCTTAATAATGGACAGAAGAAAATCGAATGAAGAGAGGAAGTCTCCTATGAACGCACCCATAACCTTCGCTATCGCCGGGTTCGGCGACCGGGGCAGCACCTACGCCTCCATGCAACAGCTGTTCCCGGACCAGATGAAAGTGGTGGCTGTGGCGGACCTGGACCCCCGCAAGGTGGAAAAGGCCCGCAGGCTCTACGATATCCCGGAGGAGAACTGCTTTTCCAGCGCTGAAGAGATGCTGGAAAAGCCCAAACTGGCCGACGTGATGGTGGTCTCCACCATGGACCGGCAGCATGTGGGCCACGCCATCCCCGCCCTGCGAAAGGGCTACAATGTCCTTCTGGAAAAGCCCATCTCCCCGGAGCTTGCCAAGTGTAAGGAGATCTTAGAGGTCTCTAAGGAGTGCCCGGGCAAGGTGGTGGTCTGCCATGTGCTGCGGTACACCGTGTTCTACAACACCCTGAAGGACCTGATCGCCAGCGGCCGTATCGGGGATGTGGTCTCCATCTGCGCCAACGAGAACGTGGGCTATTGGCACCAGGCCCACTCCTTCGTGCGGGGCAACTGGCGCAACTCCCAGCAGACCAGCCCCATGATTCTGCAAAAGTCCTGCCACGACATGGACATCCTCACCTGGCTGGTGGGCAAACAGTGCAAGTCCGTGTCCTCCATCGGTAGCAACACCCTGTTCCGGCCGGAACGCGCCCCGGAGGGGGCGTCCCTGCGCTGCCTGGACGGCTGCAAGGCCAAGGAGACCTGCCCCTTCGACGCGGAGAAGATCTACGTCACCAGCCCCAAGACGGGCTGTTTGCAGGGCACCAGCTGGCTGGCCGGGGTCCTCAGCCTGGAGGCCACCCAGGAGAGCACCTATCAGGCCCTGCGGGAAGGCCCCTACGGCCGGTGCGTCTACCATTGCGACAACGACGTGGTGGACCACCAGCAGACCAATCTGCTCATGGAGGACGGCTCCACCATCAGCTTCACCATGTGCGCCTTCACCGAGGACTGCTACCGGTATTTCAAGGCCATGGGCACCAAGGGGGAGATCGAGGCGGACATGAAGTCCAACCTCATCCGGGTGCGGGAGTTCGGCAAGGGGGAGGAAGTCATCGACGTGGGCAAGCTCTCCAGCGATTTGAAGGGCCACGGCGGCGGCGACAGCGGCATCGTGAAGGACTTTTTGGAGATGCTCCTCACCGGCGCCCAGCCCAACGACCGCACCACCACCCTGGAGCACAGCATGGAGAGCCACTTCATCGCCCTGGCGGCGGAGGAGAGCCGCCTGCACGGGGGCCAAGTGGTGGACCTGGAAGAGTTCCGTGCCCGCACCTGATTTATTATCTTTACAAAAGTTTCGTGCCCTCCGGCAGCAGCCGGGGGGCACTTTTGTTACCATTTGTAAACAAAATTTAACAGGGAAAACCTCATAATTTTCTAGAGCTTTGTTTACAAATTCTTCTCAATATGATAAAATTTAGATAATAAAAACCGGTTTTTCCTTTGTGAAGGGATGATACCCATGTGCTAAGCAGCTTTCTTCAAAAGTAAAGTGAAAGGCGGTGTAAGTATGGCTTCTCCCATAGATAAGAAACCCTTCCCCCAAAAGGCGGCGGCCTTTGCCGCGGTGCTGGTGCTCTTGGGCGGATGTATCGCAGGATGCTACCTCCGATCTCTCACCCTGCCGGAAAACCAGTTTTACTGGTGGGTAAGTGGCGTGGACAACAGCGAGAGGCTGGGGGACATGCTTCTTCAAATCGAGGAGGTCCAGCGCAACAAAGACGGCTCGGGTTCCATTACATACACAGTGGTCAACGAGCAGCAGGAACGCCAACCGGTGGGACCCAACGGTCCCTATGTGGACTATTGGTATAAGGACCAGTACAACCGGGTCTATCCCATATCGGTGCAGCCTGCGGTGGGAAGGAGCGGCGATTGGCTGGAGCCCCAGGAATCCGGAACATGGACAGAAGAGCTCCCCAAGAAAGCCCTTGCCCTGCCGGGCACTTACCGTTTTTACAAAGAGAATTCTACGGAAGTGGAGTTCGTTGTGCTGGAAAATGGGGAAGTAATTCTCAAGTAACCCAAATATAGGAAAGAGAGGATTGTTATGAAAAAAAGGCTTCGAATGAAAGCGATTCTATGCTTGTGTGCGATGTTTGTTGTCTTATTCTGTCCTTTTACCGTGTCCGCTAACGAAACAGAGCCAGAAAACCAAGTTCACTTTTTTGCGACCGCTGCAAAAAATGGATACTATTCCTATGACGCGAGAACAGGAGAGGAAACTTATGTTCCGGTTTCGGAATATGAGCCTACCCAAAACGATTACAATGAGGAAAGAATGATACCAGCGAAACCGGCTGACCCAGAAGTGCTAGACAATGAGTTAACCGAATATTACGAGAATGATTCAGTTCTGGATAATTTTCCTACACCTGGTGTAACGTCGATGCAGGAAATTGAGCCATTTGCGGTGAGTGACCCTGATGGGAGAAGGCCCATCTATTCAACAGCGTATGACAGATATTCCAGCACCTGTTTAGTTGTAGCCCGGTATAATGATGGTGCAAAAGCGTATGGAACGGGTTTTTTGGTAAGTGATTATCATGTCCTTACAGCGGGTCATCTAGCATATAGTCCCGAACATGACGGATATGCACATCATTTTGCAGTATATGCTGGAAGTAATAACGGGACATACAAGTTGTACTCCTTAGCATATGAATGGGATACTGGCCAGGATTATGTGAATAACTGTGATACAAAATGGGAATATTTCAATCGAGGCATGTATGATGACTGGGCAATCTTAGAATGTGAAGAATACATGGGCGGAGTAGGTCATATGGCTGTCAGCCCGGCTAATGATGCATTCGATGTATTTGGCTACACTTACTATCTCCAAGGTTATCCTAAAGATTTGAATGAAGATGAGTTTGGTGGATATGATCCTGATACTACGGAATTAGTTCGGTGGCGCATGTATTTATCTTCTGGAGAATTTACCAATACTACACAAGGGCCACTCCCACGGTATTTGGATGTGGCAATAATGGATATTGATACAGATGAAGGACAAAGCGGTGCGCCGGTTTATCGCCAGATTGGATCAGATTACTGCGCTCAAGCTATATTTGTGGATGAAGATGATGAATCGAAGGATAACTATGCGCTTCTCATCACTGACTGGTTGTATAATGTTATCGAGGGCCTCCAATAAAAATCTTGCATCATTAAGGGAAGGGCAGCGGCTGTAAAACCGCTGCCCTTTTAGTTTTTCACCTGTGCCGCAGCTTCCCTTCCGTCCCCTGACGGCTGGGCTCAGTTCAAATCCATCACCTTGGCGCTGACGCCCTCCAGGGCGTTGAAGGCCGCCGCCATCTTGTCGATGGTGGCCTGGTCTCCGCAGGCCTGCAGCATGATGACCCCGTCGTCAGAGCAGAAGTCCTCGCCGGTCTCATGCAGGCCCACCCGCAGCTTGATGTTGCAGCCGTACTCAGTGAGGGTCTTTTGCAGGTTCAGGGCGTTGGCGTGGCGGTGGTCCACCCGCAGGCCGATGATATAATAGCAGTTCATGGAAACGACCTCGTTTCTTTGCCGGATTTCCCCAAAAGGGATTGTCTTTAGTATACCACCTTTCGCCCTTAAACACAAGAAAGCGGCCGGCCAGCAGGGTGTTTTTTTGAAAAAACGGGCTGTGCCGGAAAAATTTGAAAAAAACTCTTGACGGGGGGAGGGCAATCCTGTAAAATAGCATTAGTTAGTTAAGACTAATCTCGAGGAGAGTTCACCCCACTTGCGCTGAAAAGCGCTTTTTTCTCCCCAATGCGTTAGTTAGAACTAACTTAAATGAGGACCTGCCTGCGGCGGGGGCCCGGGGCAAAGGCGGCAGCCCTGCCCGGGGCGCCCCGGCAGAGCGGGCGGAGTAGAGGAGCATCCCTGTTTTTATAGAAGGAGGAACCCATGAGTGTTGTCATCGTAGGAGGAAACGAACGCATGGCCGGCCAGTATGAAGACATCTGCCGCCAGCACGGCTGCAAGGCCAAGGTTTTTACCAAGGAGAGCGGGTCCCTGAAGAGGAAGCTGGGAAGCCCTGATTTGTTGATCCTGTTCATCAGCACGGTTTCCCACAAAATGGTCATCAGTGTCACCCAAGAGGCCCGCAGGAACCAGGTCCCTGTGGCCCGGGTGCACACCAGCAGCGCCACAGCCCTGCGGGCGGCCCTGAGCCAGTGGGCCGCCGCCTCCTGAGCGCTGTGTTGGAGCGGTATCTCATCGAGCAGGGCGCCGCCACCCTGGCGGGCCTAAAAACTGCCAGTTTATTCTGCCTCCCCTTGGAGGACCCGGATTGGCGGGCTCAAACCGCTGGGTGGGACCGCTCCCTGGCGCAAAAGGGCCTGCGGCTGCTGCCTTTGCGATGTCAGGCGGGCCGGGCGCTGCTCTATCTTTACAGGCCCTCCCAGCTGCAGGCCGACCTGGATTGCCCCGGGGTGGGGAAGCTTCTGGCCCGCTACGGCTATGAGAGCACCCGGGCAGAAGATGCCCTTTCCCGGCTGTGCCAGCGGTTGGAAGAACAGGGGGGCTTCCCCCATGAGATCGGCCTGTTTCTAGGCTATCCGCTGGGCGATGTGGAGGGTTTCATCCGGAACCGGGGCCAAAACTGTAAGTGCGCGGGATGCTGGAAGGTCTATTGCAACGAGCTGGAAGCTCAAAAGCGCTTTGCCCGCATCCAGAAGTGCCGGAAGGTCTATGCCCGGCTGTGGGCCCAGGGGCGCTCTGTGTGGCAGCTGACAGTGGCCGCCTGAAAATAGAAAAATATGGAAAGGAAGTTATTCCCATGAGCAAAATCGCGGTAGTCTATTGGAGTGGTACAGGCAACACGGAGAGCATGGCAGCCATGGTGGCCGCCGGAGCCAAGGAGGCTGGGGCGGAGGCTGTCCTGCTGACGGCGACCGAGTTCGGCCCGGACCAGATGGACGCCTACGACGCCATCGCGTTCGGCTGCCCCTCCATGGGGGCAGAGCAGTTGGAGGAGTCGGAGTTCGAGCCCATGTTCTCCGCCTGCGAGGCCAAACTGTCGGGGAAGAAGATCGGCCTGTTCGGTTCTTATGGCTGGGGCGACGGCGAATGGATGCGCACCTGGGAGGAGACCTGCCGGGGCGATGGCGCCAACTTGGTCAGCGAAGGGGTCATCTGCAACGAGGCCCCGGATGACGAGGCGGAAGCCGCCTGCCAAGCCCTGGGCAAGGCCCTCGCCTGATTTCCGGGCTTTATGAGAAGGGGAGGGCCGCCTGCAAAATGGGTTGCGTTCTTTCCTGTTCCCAATGATTGACATTTCCAGTGGTGTGTGTTAGAATAAAAAGCGGTTAGGGATTTCTAACCGCTTTTTATTGCCCTTCTGTTAGTATCTTCTAATTTAGATAAAGCTAATGGTGGGCTGAATCTAGAAAAGAGAAAGAGGGGTTTTCATGGAGGGGTTCCTTCCAACGGCGGCCATCTGCCTTGTGTTGCTGCTGATTGTGGTTTTTTCTGTGCGCAGCTATTTGAAAAAGCTGAAAAGCGGATGCTGTGGGGCGGGGGGCGACGAGGTAAAGCGGGTTCGCCCCGCCGACCGGGACGCCTCTCACTACAGCTATGCCAGGCTGGTGCGGATTGAGGGCATGCACTGCCAGAACTGCGCCCGCCGCGTCGAAAATGCCTTTAACAGCCAAGAGGGCTTCTACGCCAAGGTGGACCTGGCAAAAAAGACGGCCCTGGTGCGCACCAAGGTTCCGGTAAGCGACCAGCAGCTGAAGCAGGTGGTGCGGAGGCTGGGATACAGCCCTGTGGCGGTGGAGCCCGCCTGAGGCCCCTATTTGTTGGGCGCAGGGGAGAGCGGGGCTGTTTCTCATCCCGTTTGAAACTGTTGCACAATATCGCCATCGTTTTGCGGAGAAGGAAACCTTTCAGCTTTCCAGTTTCCAGGGGAGCCTGTGGGCTACGGATGGACTCCTCAGCCGGATAGTAGGGGGTTGTGGGGATAAAAAGCGCCCTTGGGCTTTGCCAGGGGCGCTTTTTCCTGCCCGCTTGCTTTCCAGGGGCGGCGGGAGTACAATAGAGAAAACTGCCGGAAGGAGGGGGAAGATGGCGAAACCAAGCCGTCCCGGCCAGGGGGAGCGCCGCATCTGCCTGCCCCGGGACTATACTGTGGTGGATACGGAGACCACCGGCCTGTCCACAGAGACCTGCGGACTGATTGAGGTGTCCGCCCTGCGGGTGCGGGGCGGGCAGGTGGTGGGGGAATTCTCCACCCTCATTCGTCCCCCGTGGCGCCAGGTACTGCGGGACGGGGAGTGGCGTGAGGGCTATGTGGACGATTTTATCCAGGGCCTTACGGGCATCACCGACGAGATGCTGGAGGGCGCGCCCCTGCCCATAGAAGCCCTGCCCCTGGTGCGGGATTTTTTGGGGGAGGACCTGCTGCTGGGCCACAACGTGGGCTTTGACGCCGCCTTCCTCTACGACTCCTTCCAAAAGTACCTGAATTGCCCCCTGAAAAACGACACCCTGGACCACCTGACCATCTCCCGCAAGCTGCTGCCGGACCTGCCCCACCACCGGCTGGGGGACGTGGCGGCGGCCCTGGGGGTGCCCTACGAGGGGGCCCACCGGGCCCTGGCGGACTGTTTCATCACCTACGGCTGCTATGAGAAGCTGCGGGCCCTGGCCCTTTCCCGGGGCACAGAGGAGGACTTTCAGCGCCTGTTCGAGAAAAAGAAGCCCCCAAAGCCCCGGTATCCCGGTGTGCCCGGCCATCCCTTCTACAAAAAGCGGGTGGTGCTCACCGGCAGCCTTGCCACCCCGGAACATGCGGACCGGGTGGCCCGGGCCGGGGGCCGGGTGGAGAAGGAGGTCACGGCAAAAACGGATTTCCTGGCCGTGCCCGCCCCTGGGGACAAGCCCCTGCCGGGCAAAAACGGCGGGCCCGCCATCCTGCCCCAAGGGGCCTTCCTCCGGCTGCTGGGGGAGGCGGAGTCCTCCGCCCATTGACGGCCCGCCGGGGGCCGTGTATAATGGGAGCAAATGGAAAAGGAGGCTGGAGCCTATGGATGGCCAGTTTGGCGCGGTGATTGTGGCGGCGGGGAATTCCACCCGCATGGGGGGCGCCATCCCCAAGGTGCTGGAGAATCTCAATGGCCGGCCGGTGCTGCTGTACTCCTTCCTGGCCCTGGCCGCCTGCCCGGAGGTGGGCGAGCTGTGCGTGGTCTGCCGGGAGGAGGACAGGCCCCGGGTGGAAGGCCTGCTGCGGGACATGACGGACAAGCCCTTCACCGTGGTGGCCGGGGGACAGGAGCGTCAGGATTCCGTCTTAAACGGCGTCAGCGCCCTTTCCCCAGAGCGCAATTACCTGCTCATCCACGATGGGGCCCGGCCCTTCGTCACCCCGGAGCTGGCCGGCGCCGTCTGCCGGGACGCCGTCGCCTATGGGGCCGCCACGGCGGCGGTGCCCAGCAAGGACACCTGCAAGCTGTCCGACGGGGAAGGCTTTGTGGAGTCCACCCCGCCCCGGGAGCGGCTCATGGCCATCCAGACCCCCCAGGCCTTCGAGCGGGAGATGTACCTTTACGCCGCCCGAAGGGCCCAGGCCGCGGGCCTCTCTTATACGGATGACTGCCAGCTCATCGAGGCGGCGGGGGGGCAGGTGCGCCTCACCCCCGGGGACTATCGAAACATCAAGCTCACCACCCCGGAGGACCGCCAGGCCGCCCGGGCCTATCTTGGAAAGGAGGAAAAAGCCATGCGTGTGGGAAGCGGCTACGACGTGCATAAGCTGGTGGAGGGGCGCAAGCTCATCCTGGGCGGGGTGGAGGTGCCCTTTGAGAAAGGGCTGCTGGGCCACTCCGACGCGGACGTGCTGGCCCACGCTATCGCCGACGCCCTGCTGGGGGCCGCGGCCCTGGGGGATATTGGCAAGCTGTTCCCGGACACGGACCCCGCCTATGAGGGGGCGGACAGCCTGGTGCTGCTGGAGCGGGTCTGCGCCCTGCTGGGGGAGAAGGGGTTCTCCATCGGCAACATCGACGCCACTCTCATTGCCCAGCGGCCCAAGCTGGCTCCCTTCATCCCTCAGATGCGGGAGAACCTGGCCAAGGCCTGCGGGGTGTCCCTCTCCCAGGTGAGCGTGAAGGCCACCACGGAAGAGGGCCTGGGCTTCACCGGCAGCGGAGAGGGCATGGCCGCTTCTGCCGTGTGCCTGCTGGAAAACTGAACAACTGCTGTGGAAAGGGCTTCCCAAAAGGGGAGGCCCTTTTTGCTGTGCACCGCCGGAGGGCCCCCGCATAGAATGGGATAAGTGAAAAAATCCGTGCGAGACAAATGAGGTGATCGAATGGGCAAGCCTTTGCTTGTGGTCAGCTCCGTAACCTACGCCATGAAGGGCCGGGAGCTGCTGTTCCGCCACGGCATTCGGGGCTATGTGGAGCGCATCCCCAAAACGCAGGAAACCGGCTGCGGTTACGGCATCTACGTCCCCCAGGGCGCGGACGCGGCAGAGCGCATTCTGCTGGAAAACCATGTCCGGGTCCTGCGGCGCATGGAACATGAGGAGGACCTGGTATGATCTATTTGGACAACAGCGCCACCAGCTATCCCAAACCCCAGGGGGTGCGCCAGGCGGTGCAGCGGGCCATGGTGGAGGATGGCGCCAACCCGGGCCGCAGCAGCTATGGCATGTGCTTTCGCACCACGCAGGCTTTGTATGGGGTACGGCAGCAGGCGGCGGACTTTTTTGGGGCGGCGGGGCCGGAGTGTGTGGCCTTCCAGCCCAGCTGCACCCAAGCGCTGAACGTAGTGCTCAAGGGCTGCTTGAAGCCGGGGGACCATGTGGTGGCCTCGGACCTGGAGCACAACGCCGTCATGCGGCCCTTAGAGGCCCTGAAGGCCCGGGGAATTACCTACACCCTGGCCCGGACCGTCCCCGGGGACAACGACGCCACCCTGGACGCCTTCCGCAAGGCCCTGGGCCCCAAGACCAAGCTGGTGGTGTGTACCATGGCCTCCAATGTGTTCGGCGTCCGCCTGCCGGTGGAGCGCATCACCGCCCTGGCCCACCAGTACGGGGCCAAGGTCTGCGTGGACGCCGCCCAGGGGGCGGGGCTGGTTCCCATCAGCCTGGAGGAGAGCGGCATCAACTACCTGTGCTGCGCCGGGCACAAGGGACTGTACGGCCCCATGGGCACGGGCCTGCTGGTGCTCCGCCGGCCGGAAGAGCCCCTAGCCACCCTGGTGGAGGGGGGCACGGGCACCCAGTCCCGCAGCCTGGAGATGCCTGCTGATCCCCCCGAGCGCTACGAGCCTGGCACCTTAAATGTGCCGGGCATCCTGGGGCTTGCCGCGGGGATGGAGTTTGTCCGCCGCCGGGGGGCGGAGCGCCTGTGCCGGGAGGAGCTGGAAAAGCTGCGCTACCTGCACAGCCGTCTGGCCCGCATGGAACATGTGGAACTGTACACTCCCGCCCCAGAAGCGCCCTGGTTTGTGCCTGTGCTGTCCTTCAATGTGCGGGGTCAATCCAGCGAGGCGGTGGGAGAGCGCCTGGCCAAGGCAGGCATCGCCGTGCGGTGCGGGCTGCACTGCGCGCCCCTGGCCCACGAAAAGTTCGGCACCCTGGAGACGGGCACGGTGCGGGTTTCCCCTTCGGCGTTTACCAGAAGGGAGGATTTGGACGCCCTGGCTGTCCAAGTGGCCCGCATGGGCCGGAAGGCGTCCCACGGGGCCCACGGGACTGGGGAATAATTTTGGAGAATCTGAGAAAAGGCTTTTATTTGCCGTTTTTTTATGCTAAAATGACTAAGGTAAACTGTTGGTACCTGGCAAAAGCCGCGGGGAACAGAGGCCCGCGGCTTTTTCGCGTAATATGGAAGTTGTGAAGAAAGGGGTGACGGCAGTGGCTTCCGCCATGGAATATATTTCGCAGGCCTGGGGAACGATTATGGACCTGGCCCGCCATTTCACGTTGAAGGACGCCTTGGATGTAGCCATTGTTACATTGCTGCTGTACAGCGCCATCAAGCTGGTGCGGGAGACCCGCGCTGGCCAGCTCATCAAGGGCATCATCCTGCTGGTGGTGCTGTTCCTCATCTCCAGCCAGTTTGATTTGCTCATGCTCAACGCCATCCTGCGGGCGTTTCTCTCTTCGGGCATTGTCATCGTGGTCATCCTGTTCCAGCCGGAAATCCGCAAGGCCCTGGAGCAGGTGGGCCACAGCAAGGTGGCAAAATCCCTGGCCAGCGCGGTGGGCGTGAAGGACAAGGAAGAGGGCAAGGCTGCCGCGCGCAAGGCCATCGAGGGCGTGGTGGACGCCACGCAAATCCTGCAGCAGCTGCGCATGGGGGCGCTGATTGTCTTTGAGCGCCAGACCAAGCTGGGAGAGATCGTCTCCACCGGCACTGTGGTGGAGGCCGCGCCCTCTGCCCAGCTCATCGCCAATATCTTCTTTAACAAGGCCCCCCTCCATGATGGCGGCATGATTATCCGGGAGGGGCAGGTTTATGCTGCGGGCTGCATTTTGCCTCTGACCAGCAACGAGAATGTCAGCGCCGAACTGGGCACCCGCCACCGGGCTGCCCTGGGCATGAGCGAGAACTCTGACGCGGTGGTGGTGGTGGTCTCGGAGGAGACAGGCCAGATCTCCATTGCCATGGCGGGCAAGCTGACGCGCAATTACAACCGGGTCACCCTGCGGGAGGTTCTGGAGCGGGAGTTGATCGGATCCCCCGAGGATGCCTCTGGCAGCAAGCGCATTTTGGGCAAGCTGGGCTTTGGGTCCGGCACGGCCAGAAGGGGGGAATGACGGGTGAGTGAGCAAAAGAAACGCCCGGCAGAGCCCGGGGGAGAGAAACGGCGCCGTTTTTCCATTGGCAAAATTTTCTTTCACAACACGTTTGTGCTGGCTTTTTCCTTTGTGGTGGCGGTGATTTCCTGGTTTATGGTGTCTGCCAGCAGCTCCGACCGGGGCGTCACCATTTCCAATGTTCCCGTAGAGGTGCGCTATTCCGCCGCGGCCCAAGAGGAGGGCCTGCAGGTGTTTCACATGTCCGATGAGACTGTGGACCTGCAGGTTCTGGGCAACAACCTGTTGACCACCTCCCTCACCGCCAGCGATTTTGAGGTCAGCGTGACCCTGAACCCTTCCTCCACCACCGTAACGGGCAATACCCTGCAGAAGATGACAGTGGAGGTCCAAGCGGTCAAGTCCAACTCCTTGGCAAGCTATGAGATCACAGGGGTCTCCCCTCAGGAGATCACCGTGGAATATGACCGTTCCCTTGAGGTGAACCTGCCGATTGAGAGCAACATCCAGTACAGTTCGGACAGCGGCTTTTACGCCGGCACGCCCATCCTTTCTGCGGACAACGTGACCATTTCCGGGCCGGAGTCCTCTGTCAGCCGCATCAGCCGGGTGGCGGTGAACTATCAGGTGGAAGACCCCCTGCGGGAAGAGGCCAGCTTTACCTGCCCTCTGACGTTCTACGATGAAAATGGCCAGGAGCTGTTGGACATTTCCGGCATGTACCTGACTATGAATGTGGAGTCCGTGGATGTGAGTATTCCCGTCATTCCCGTGAAGACGGTGGATCTGGTGGCCGCCACGGTGCACCAGCCTACGGGCTTCTCCAGCGACCGCATCCAGATTGAGCCGTCGCAGATCACCATAGCGGGGTCCAGCGAGACGCTCTCCTCCATCAATAAGATTCAGCTGGATACGGTCATCGACTTTGCCCAGCTGGATGTGAACGGGACCAACACCTTTACTTCCAATATAACCCTGCCCTCTGGGGTGCGGAATATCGGGTCCTCGGGCGAGATCTCCGCCCAGGCCAGCGCCACAGTGACGGTGAACCTGAATGGCTATACGGAAAAAACCGTCACGGTCAGCAACGCCAATGTGCAGATTGTCAACGCCACCTCGGACATGGAAGTGGAGCAGGCCACCACGGCCCTTTCCGTCACGGTGCTGGGGCCAGAGGCCCAGGTGGCCCGCCTGACGGGGGACAATGTCTCCGTGTTGGTGGATTTGACCAACTTCCAGGATCAGACCGGCACGGTGGAGGTGCCCGCCACTGTGGCGGTGACAGGCACGCAGGCGGATTCCTGTTGGGTGACGGGGGATTACACCATCTCAGTCACCATCTCAGAGGCCACCACTTCTGCCACGGCGCGCGTGGCCAATGCGGGTGCCCGCCAGAGCAGCAAGGAGGATGCTGTAGCCGCCACTCCGCAGGATTGACAGCCCGCTGAAAAGGAATAAACAGCGCTTCGGGACTTTTTTCCTGGGGCGCTGTTTTCTTTGCAAATTTCCGCCAGAGGGTGTATAATAATAAACCAGTTTGTTTCCAGACTTGTTTTCGGAGAAAGGGTGAGTGCCATGGACGTCCGTGTGGGCGACGTGCTGCGCATGAAAAAGCCCCATCCTTGCGGCAGCCAGGAATTCACCGTGCTGCGGGTGGGCATGGATTTTAAGATCCGCTGCAACGGCTGCGGCCGGGAAGTGATGCTTCCCCGCCTGAAGTGCGAGAAAAATATCAAAAAGGTGCTGCGGCCCCAAGGGGAGCAGTAGCAGCCTTTCCCTGCTTAGAACCCCACTACGATAGGAAAGGCTGTGTTGCATATGTTTGAGAACCTGAAAGTGTTTGAAAACCGTTTTGAGGAGCTGAATCTGAAACTCTACGATCCCCAAACCGCGGCGGACCGGCAGCTTTATACGGCCCTGATGAAAGAGCACAAGGAACTTGCCCCTATTGTGGAGGCCTATCAGGCTTGGCGGCAGTGCCAGCGTGATTTCGATGGCGCCAAGGAGCTGCTGGAAGAGTCCTCCGACCGGGAGCTGCGGGAAATGGCCCAGCAGGAGCTGAAGGAGAAGGGGGCAGAGCTCTCCCGCTTGGAAGAAGAGCTGAAGCTTTTGCTCCTGCCAAAGGACCCCAACGATGAGAAGAACGTCATCGTGGAGATCCGGGGCGGCACGGGCGGTGAAGAGGCAGCCCTTTTCGCCTATGACCTGTACCGCATGTACTTGGCCTATGCGGAGGGGAAGGGCTGGAAAACAGAAATTGTCTCCCTCAGCGAGACGGAGCTGGGGGGCTTTAAAGAGGTCAGCTTCCTCATTGATGGGGAGGGGGCCTACTCTCGTTTAAAGTATGAAAGCGGCGTCCACCGGGTGCAAAGAGTCCCCGAGACGGAGACCCAGGGGCGCATTCACACCTCTGCCGCCACGGTGGCCGTTTTGCCCGAGGCGGAAGAGGTAGAGGTGGATATCGACCCCAAGGACCTGCAGATTGACACCTTTCGCTCCAGCGGTGCGGGAGGACAGCACATCAACAAGACCTCCTCTGCCATTCGGATCACCCACCTGCCCACGGGCATGGTGGTGGAATGCCAGGATGAGCGGAGCCAGTACAAGAACAAGGACAAGGCCCTGAAAGTGCTGCGGGCCCGCCTGCTGGACCAGGAGCGAAAGAAAGCTGACGCCCAGGTGGCCCAGGAGCGCCGCAGCCAGGTGGGCTCCGGCGACCGCTCCGAGCGAATCCGCACCTATAACTTTCCCCAGGGCCGGGTGACAGACCACCGCATCGGCCTGACGCTCTATAAGCTGGAGGAAATCCTGGGCGGTTCCCTGGATGAGATCATCGACAGCCTCGTCGCAGCGGACCGGGCCGCCCAGCTGGAAGAGGCCCAGCAGGCATAAGGAGGGATGAAAATGGAGACCTTAGTTTTAAGCGACCGCTGCCCCGGCGATATCCAGGCAGCCGGTGCCATCCTGCGGCGGGGCGGCCTGGTGGCCATCCCCACAGAGACGGTGTACGGCCTGGCTGCCAACGCTCTGGACGGAGACGCCGTGAAAAAGATTTACCGGGCCAAGGGCCGCCCCTCGGATAACCCTCTGATTGTCCACATCAGCGACCCGGCCCAACTGCCGCCCCTGGTACAAGAGGTGCCGGAAAACGCCAAAAAATTGGCCGCCGCCTTCTGGCCCGGCCCGCTTACCATCATCCTGCCCAAGTCGGACCGCATCCCCCGGGAGACCAGCGGCGGCCTGGATACGGTGGCGGTGCGCTGCCCCTCCCATCCCACGGCCCGGGCGGTCATCGACGCGGCAGAGGTGCCCCTGGCGGCCCCTTCCGCCAACCTGTCCGGCCGGCCCAGCCCCACCACCTTCCACCATGTGCAGGAGGACCTGACCGGCCGGGTGGACGCCCTTTTAGACGGCGGCGACTGCGACGTGGGGGTGGAGTCCACCGTGCTGACCCTGGCCACTCCGGTGCCCCGCCTCCTGCGGCCTGGCGGCGTCACGCTCTCCCAGCTGCGGGATGTGTTGGGAAGGGTGGAGGTGGACCCCGCGGTGCTCCACCGGATGGAGGCGGGGCAGAGGGCCGCTTCCCCCGGCATGAAGTATAAGCACTACTCCCCCAAAGCGGAGGTGGTCATTGTGGATGCTGCCCCCCAGGAGTATGTGGAGTACGTCAACCAGCGGGGGGACGGCTGGGCCCTGTGCTTTGAGGAGGATGCCCCCTTTCTGCAAGTGCCCGCTCTGGCCTATGGAAGCCGCTATGACAGCGCCAGCCAGGCCCACCGGCTTTTTGAAGCCCTCCACGGCTTGGACGAGGCAGGGGCTGTGAAGGCCTACGCCGCCATGCCCCGAAAGCGCGGGGTGGGCCTGGCTGTATATAACCGGCTCATCCGGGCGGCGGCCTTCCAGGTGATCAACCCCAAGGAGCGGCACATCCTGGGCCTGACGGGCCCCACAGGGGCCGGAAAGTCCACAGCGGCCCAGGTGCTGCGGGACAGGGGCTGGCTTGTGGTGGACTGCGACCAGGCCACCCGCAGCCCCCTGGTCTATGATGGCCCCTGTTTGGCAGAGCTCTCCACTGCCTTTGGGCCCCAGGTGCTTCGGGATGGGATGCTGGACCGGGCCGAGCTTGCCCGCCGCGCCTTTTCTTCAGAGGAGTCCCGCACCCGTCTGGGAGAGATCACCTTCCCGCGGATTCTCCGCTATGTGCGCAAGCTGTTGGAGGAGGGGGAGGCCCAGGGCTATAGGCAGCTGGCTCTGGACGCCCCCACCCTGCTGGAAGCGGGGCTGGATTCCATCTGTTCCCGCGTGTTGGTCGTGAACGCCCCCAAGGAGGAGCGGCTGGCCCGCATCCTGCGGCGGGATGGTCTGACCCAAGAGGCGGCCCTGCGCCGGTTGGAAGCGCAGCCCTCTCCGGAATTTTACACCAGCCGGGCGGACTTCCTGGTGGAGAACGGCCCCGGCACGGACATGAAGGCGGCCTTGGCCCCCTTCCTGGAGGAATTGGAACAAGAATTGGAGAACCCGAGCCTATGAAGAAAGGTTGCCTCGTGGCCCTCGTGCTTGCCATTTTCCTGGCGGCGGGGGCAGTGCTTTTCGGTCCCCAGCTGGTAGAAGCGGGTATGAAATTCCTGTACCCCCAGCGCTATGCCGGCCTGGTGGAGCGGGAGGCCGCCCAGTTCGAGCTGGACCCGGACCTGGTCTACGCCATCATTAAGACGGAGAGCGGCTTTGATTCCCAGGCGGTCTCCTCCGCCGGCGCCAAGGGGCTGATGCAGCTGACCCAGGAGACCTTTGACTGGATTGCCTCCCTCTACCCCACTGAAGATGGAGGAGCCGACGTGTTCCAGCCGGAGGACAACATCCACTGCGGGTGTGCCCTGCTGCGGCTGCTGCTGGACCAGTACGGCAGCTTGGAGGTGGCCTTGGCCGCTTACAACGCGGGTATGGGCAATGTGAGCCAGTGGCTGGAGAGCGGGGATTACTCCCACGATGGGGAGACCCTGCACACCATCCCCTACCCGGAGACGGACGCCTATGTGGAGAAGGTCCAGCGGGCCTATGAGATATACCGGAAACTGTACGGCTGACATTGCAATTTCTCCCAAACCGTGGTAGAGTAGGGGAAAGGGGGGGATGGTATGGCAAAGCTGAAAAAGGCAGTTGTGTTGGCTTTGTGTGTCGCAATTTTGGCCTGCGTGGGATCAGGGGCGTTTTTCCTGGGAAAAACGGCCGCCCGGCGAGCGGTTCCAACCTGGCGGGAAACAGATTTTTTGTATGCCACTTTCCTGGAACTGCGGGGAGAGAACACTCTGCTGGTGCAGGGGTCTTCCGTCAACCGAGAGGACCAGCAGGGCCAATACCTACTCACGGTGGACAACGGCGTCCCGGTGAAACTCAATGGAGTGGACTGGCCCTTGGAGGATATGTTCCCCGGCATGAGGCTGTCCATCACTTATCAAGGGGAAATCCGGCAGGGGCAGCCGGGGGAGATTCCCCATGTGCTGGCAATTGTGCTGCAAGGCAACCTCACTGCCGGCGGTCACTGGTCTTATGAGGAGGAGCTTCCATGAGTGTGAAACGCTTGCTGTTGGGACTGTTCCTGTTTTTCGCCGCTATTGTGAGCGTGGCAGTGGGGTGTTTCTTCTGGGGCTATCATGCCTTCCGGCTGGGCAACCCCTGGGAGGATGGCTACACGGTGGTGGATGGCGTGATGGTTGAGGGTCTTTATATGAAACAATACCATGACCGGCAAGAGAAATATAAAGACAGTGTGGAGAAGTACCTGTGGTTCGATACCAATTCCTTTATAGGAGAGCTGAAGGAGACCGAAGAGTCTGGCATCCGCGATAGCCTTTATGTAACCGGTCTGGACGCCTCCGGGAAGTTTGACGCCTTCTGCCAGAGCGGCTATCTTGCCCAGACGCCGGGGCTTATCATCGAGAAGAACGGCCAGCCCCTTGCCTATGAGGATTTGCGGCCGGGGGATATTGTCCGGACGGTATACCTCAATGGAGATGCTGCGCAGTTAATCGCTCCGGCTACCTATCATCCTATCTATATCGAAGTGCTGAACTGACCATCCATTTAGATAAAAAGATTTCATGCGAAATTAAGTGATTGGAGGATCTGAAAATGTCCAAGAAAAACGAAAAAATTGACCCCAAGGCTTTGGCCAAGGAGCTCCTCAACGACCGCACCCACGGCGCTGCCAAGGCGGGGGCCGGGGAGCTGCAGAAGGCGGACGCCTTCGCCGAGGGTTACAAGGCCTTTATGAACGCCGCCAAGACCGAGCGGGAGACCGTCACCTGGGCCGTGCAGGCCGCCGAAGCCGCCGGCTTCGAGCCCCTGCGCCCCATGAAGATGTACCAGCCCGGGGACAAGGTGTACTACAACAACCGGGGCAAGGCATTGTGCCTGGCGGTTATTGGCAAAAAGGGCGTGAAGAGGGGCGTGCGCATTGCCGCGGCCCACATCGACAGCCCCCGCATCGACCTGAAGCCCATCCCTCTGTATGAATCCAGCGAGATGGCCCTGCTGAAGACCCACTATTACGGCGGCATCAAGAAATATCAGTGGACCGCCATCCCCCTGTCCATGCACGGCAAGATCGTCCGCAAGGACGGCACCGAGATCACCGTCAACGTGGGCGAGAAAGAGGGCGATCCCCAGTTCACCATCACCGACATCTTGCCCCACCTGGGCAAGGACCAGATGGGCAAGACCCTGGGGGAAGCCATCAACGGCGAGGACCTGAACATTTTGGTGGGCAGCCTGCCCCTTACCGATGGGGAAGGGGAGCAGCAGTTCAAGCTGAACATTATGAACATCCTGCACCAGCAGTATGGCATTGTGGAGAGCGACCTGATCTCCGCGGAGATCGAGTTCGTGCCTGCCTTTAAGGCTGTGGATATCGGCTTCGACCGCTCTATGATCGGCGCCTACGGCCACGATGACCGGGTGTGCGCTTACCCCGCCCTGGAGGCCATCTTCGACTGCGGCGTGCCGGAGTACACCGCCATCACCGTGCTGGCGGACAAGGAGGAGATCGGCAGCGTGGGCAACACAGGCCTGTGCTCCGAATTCTTAAACTACTTTGTCACGGATTTGGCCGGCGGCGAGGGCTGGATGGCACACCATGTGTTCTCCCAGTCCACCTGTCTCTCCGCGGACGTGACGGCCGCGTATGACCCCACCTATGCCTCTGCCTTTGAGGCGGGCAATTCCTGCTATTTGAACCGGGGCGTGGGCGTGGCCAAATACACCGGGTCCCGGGGCAAGAGCGGTTCTAACGACGCCAACGCCGAGTTTGTGGCCCAGGTGCGCAAGATCTTTGATGACAACGGTGTTATCTGGCAGATTGGCGAGCTGGGCAAGGTGGACCAGGGCGGCGGCGGCACCGTGGCGCTGGATATCTCCCGCCTGAACGCCGATGTCATCGACGTGGGTGTGCCCGTGCTGTCCATGCACTCCCCCTTCGAGGTGGTCTCCAAGCTGGACGTGTACATGGCCTACAAGGCCTTCAAGGCGTATTTCCTGGCGGAATAAGCTGGTTTTAGGGGAATGGGAAGCGGTGGCAGCTTCCCATTTTCTGCTTTTTTGAGATTCTTTTGATTTCTTTATTTAAAAAGGGGGAAGGTACATGGACTTTCGCACACAGCGCCGCACCCTAGAGGTGCTCTCGGATCTGTTTCAGCGCAAACCCCAGGTGGGGCGGGTGCGCTTCCGGCCGCAGAGGGCTGGGGGCAGGGGGGTGGGCTACACAGGGATGCCCTTGCCCCGCAGCAGCCCAGAGCGGGAGGGGCTTTCCTCCCGCCAGCTTTTAGAATTTCTCCGCCGGGCCCAGGTCCATCCCACCATCAACCCCCATACCCTGATGGTGCTCCGCCATGGAAAGGTGGTGTGCTCCTGCTCCTTTGCCCCTTACCGGGAGGATGTGTGGCATGTAACCCACTCCATGTGCAAAAGCGTCACCGCTCTGGCAGTTGGCATGTTGGTGGGGGAGGGGAAGCTCTCTTTGGAGGAACACATCTGCGATATCTTTCCCGGCAGGCTCTCCCCTTTGGCAAACCCCTTGGCCTTCCGGCGGATGAAGGCTGTCACAGTGCGGCACCTGCTGACCATGAGCAGCGGCGTCAACTTCAACGAGGCCGGGGCCGTCACCAGCGAGGACTGGCTGGGGGATTTCTTCTCCTCTGGCGTGGGGTTCGAGCCCGGCACCAAGTTCGCTTACAACAGCATGAACAGCTATGTGCTCTCCTGCATTGTCCGGGAGAGGTCCGGCATGGGCTTGACGGAATTTCTGCGGCCCCGGCTTTTTGCCCCCCTTTCCATGGGGCGGCTCCACTGGGAGAAGAGCCCCCAGGGCATGGAGAAGGGGGGCTGGGGGCTGTACCTGTTCCCCGAGGACATGGCCAAACTGGGCCAGCTCTTTCTGCAGGAGGGCGTATGGGACGGCCGCCGCCTGGTGCCCCGGGAATTCTTGGAGGAGATGTGCTCCCCGCAGATGGCCACTCCCCCCGAGATGGGGGAGCAGGGCTACGGCTTCCAGCTGTGGATGGGCAAGCGGCCCGGCTCCTACCTGTGCAACGGCATTTTAGGACAGAATATCATCGTCCTGCCGGACGTGGACATGGTGGTGGTCACCACCGGCGGGAATGACTGCCTGTTCAAGACTTCCACCACCATCTCCCTGGTGGAGGAGTTCTTCGAGGGCAAAGAGTTCCAGCCAGGCGGCGCCCTTCCCTCCAACCGGAAAGCCTATGGGGAGCTGAAGGCTTTCTGCGCCAAGGCCCGCAATCTTCAGAGCACCTTCCCGTCTCCCCCAGAGGCCCCCGGCCGGCAGAGGCAGCGGTTCCCCTTTCGCTCCCCGGAGCGCCGGCTTCCTCTGGAATGCCGCCTGCTGGACGGCAAGGAGTACTGCCTGGAGCCAGAGGGCGCCCGGCTGCTGCCCCTGTTCACCCAGCTGCTGCAAAACAATTTCACCCCCGGCATCCGCTCCCTGCGCTTCGGCTTGGAGGACGGCCAGTTCACCATGACCGTGGGGGAGGGGGAGGAGAAAAGCCAGCTCCTGCTGGATTTCGCGGGGACGGGCCAGCCCTGCGAAGTGGCGGCCAACGGCGAGCGGTATCTGGCGGCGGCCAGCGCCTGCTTTGCCCGGGATGAGGATGGCAACACGGTTTTAAAGGTGCTGTTGCCGTTTTTGGAGCAGTCCAGCGCGCGGGTGATGAAGCTGTTCTTCTTCCCAGGCGGAAAGGTGGAGCTGCGCCTTTCCGAGGTGCCCAGCTTTGAGGCCATCCTGCAGGATACCGGCCTGCTGGAAAACAAGGCCGCGGCGGGCTGGCTGAGCCGGATGGCCCTGCGCCACGACCCCACCTTGGCGGAGTACACAGTCCGCCGTGCCGTGGAGCCCCGGGCCAGGGGAAGCCGCCGGGAGATGCCCCCTGGGGAAGAGGGGTGAAGGGGTGAAGGGGTGAAGGGGTGACAGAAAAAACAGGTTTTTTTCGCGGCCCCATTCTTTTTCTTGCAGGGCTGTGATATAATGAGACGGACAGTAGTATGAAGTCATCCGGCCGCCCGTAAGGGCGCAGCCGTTTTGCATAGATCGCGAGGGAAGCCTTTTGCCAAAGCACAACAGAAAGCGGCAGGCTCTGCACCGCAGGGACCGCCGCGTCGATTTAGGCCCTGCGGGGCGCAACCTTTTTATTTCCCGGGACAAGCAGCTCCAATCCCGGCAGGTCCGCCGTATCAAATGGGGAATGCGCGTGGTGCTCGCTTTGGGCGTCTTTGTGGGCGCAGTGGGCCTGGGAATTTTCGCGGCATTCTATATAGTGCCCTACTTCCAGTCTGAAATGCTTTTAGAGAGCTCCTCTTCCCAGGCGGAGTCTTCTGCCAGCCAGGTGGATTTGACAACCTATGATGAAATGGGCTTGCCGGTGTACTCCAATGAGATCAGCCTGTTTGTCATCAACCGGGATAACCCGGCAGATGCCTCTTATGTCCCTGACACGGTGGAGGTGGAGGGGGTGCAGGTGGAGGCCCACATGGCCAATGCCCTGCAAATGCTGGTGGAGGCCGCGAAAGCCGACGGCCTGGCCCTCACTTTTACGGAAGGGTATGTTTCCTATGGGGAACAGGAGCAGCGCTTTCAAGCGGAGGTAGAGCGCTTGATGACTGAGGAGGGCCTGACCACTGTTATGGCCAACACCCAGGCACGCCTCACTGTGCCCATGGCCGGGGAGTGCGACCAGCAAACCGGCCTGTGCGTCCAGCTGGCAGGGGACCCGGAGACCTTTCCCGATTCCCGCACTTGCTCCTGGCTGCGGAGCAATATGGGGAAGTACGGCTTTGTGTTCCGTTATCCCGAGGATAAAGAGGACTACACCGGCTGCACGGGAAATTTGACCGTGCTGCGCTATGTGGGCAGCGAGAACGCCACTGCCATGGCCCAGCGCTCCCTGTGCCTGGAGGAGTACATCACCTACCTGGCCCGCCAGTGAGAAAGGCCCCTGCCCCAGGGATTTCACAAAGAAAAAACTTTCTCTTGCATTTTCCGGGAATGTGTGCTACAATATCTTGCGATTGATTTGAAATATCCCATCCGTAAAGAGGTGAAACTGAAGATGAAGCAGAATATACATCCCGACTACCAGGAGACCACCATCACCTGCGCCTGCGGCAATGTGATCCACACCCGGTCTACCAAGAAGGACATCAAAGTCGAAATATGTTCCAAGTGCCACCCGTTCTTTACGGGCAAGCAGAAGCTGGTGGATACCAGCGGCCGCGTGGATATGTTCAAGAAGCGCTACGGCCTGCAGGACAAGTAAGTGTTCCTGTGCCAAGCGGCATGGACGGAATAGCGGGCCTTGTGCCCGGGGGATGGGCGGTGCGGTTTCGCGCCGCCTGTCTTTATTTTTAGAGAAAGGGGGAGAAGCGCCGTGGAATACATCACCGTAGAACGGGAGGCCTCGGATGAGTTCATTGAAAAGAAGTCCCGGTTCATCGGCGCCTGCCGTCCGGTGAAGACCGAGGAGGAGGCCCTTCGCTTCATCCAGGAAAAAAAGTCCCGCTATTGGGACGCCTCCCACAATGTGTTCGCCTACATTCTGCGGGAGGGGAACACCGCCCGCTTCTCTGATGACGGGGAGCCCCAGGGCACCGCGGGCCTTCCGGTGATGGACACCATGAGGAAGGCTGGCGTGGTGGACGCTGTTGTGGTGGCCACCCGCTACTTCGGCGGCATCCTTCTGGGGGGCGGCGGGCTTATCCGGGCTTACTCCCACACCGCCTCCATCGCCTTGGCGGCCGCAGGGAAAATCCAGATGCGGGAGTGTCTGCTGCTTTCCGCCTCCTGTGATTACTCGCTGTACGGCAAGGTGGCGGCCTTGGTTCCCGAATGCGGCGGTGTGGTGGATGACGCCCAGTTTTTAGAGCGGGTGAGCCTGTCCTTCCACCTGGCGCCGGAACAGCTGCCCGCTCTGGAGCGAAAGCTGGCCGATGCCACCAGCGGCCGCTGCTCCGTTCAAGAGGCGGGCAGGCGGTTCTTCCCCTTCGCGGTGGAGTGAAGGTTTTTCAAATTTTTTCAAAAGGGGCAAGCATTTTCCCAGAAAAGTGCGTATAAGACAGTAAGGAACCCCTATACAAGGGGAAGCCTTGCAAAGACGGACGTGAGCTAACCGAATTGGAATTGGTGAAAGGATGGGACAGGCTATGACCATTCGTGAGCAGACCCAAGCCATGGAACGAGAGATGCTGGCGCCCTGGGCGGCGCTTTCGTCCAACACGCGGGGCCGCCAGCACCCTGAGGAAGAGTGTGAAATGCGCACCCCTTATCAGCGGGACCGGGACCGGATTATCCACTGTAAGTCGTTCCGCCGTCTCAAGCACAAGACCCAGGTGTTTCTCTCCCCGGAAGGGGACCACTACCGCACCCGGCTGACCCACACCTTAGAGGTCTCTCAGATCGCCCGCACCATTGCCCGGGCGCTGCGCCTGAATGAAGACCTGACAGAGGCGGTGGCGCTGGCCCATGACCTGGGGCACACTCCCTTTGGCCATGCGGGAGAGCGGGCGCTCAACGCCCTGCTGCCCCACGGCTTCCGCCACTACGAGCAGAGCCTGCGGGTGGTGGAGCGCCTGGAAAAAGACGGCCGCGGGCTCAACCTCACCTACGAGGTGCGCAACGGCATTTTATGCCACACCACCGGCCTTGAGGCCGACACTGCCGAGGGGCGCATCATCCGCTGGGCGGACAAGATCGCCTACATGAACCACGATATCGACGATGCCATCCGGGCGGGTGTCCTGCGGGAGGAGGATATCCCCCAGTCTATCACCGATGTGCTGGGCAGCTCCAAAACGCAGCGCATCACCTCCCTCATCCGCTCGGTGGTGGAAAACAGCCACGAGGGGAAGATTGCTATGGATGAGGTCACCTACCGGGCCTATGAGGAGCTCAGCGACTTCATGTACCAGGCGGTGTACTTAAACGAGTACGCCAAGCGGGAGGAGCGCAAGGTGCCCCATATTATCCACAGCCTGTTCAACCACTTCCGGAACCCGGATTACCTGCCGGATTACATGAAGCGCATCGCCGAGGAGGAGGGCGTGGAGACCGCATCCTGCGACTATGTGGCCGGCATGACCGACCACTACGCCGTGGCCTGCTATCAGGACCTGTTCATCCCCAAGGCCTGGAACTTGGGCCTGTAAGCCCCAAAAACACCATTGCAGAAAAGGAGGGAGCCAGCCCATGCCGTTTCCACCGGAATTTCTCCGGGAGCTGAATGACCGCAACCGCATTGAGGATATAGCGGCCTCCTATGTAAACCTGCGGCGCCGGGGCAAGAACCTGGTGGGGCTGTGCCCCTTCCACAACGAGAAAACCCCCTCCTTCTGTGTTTATCCAGAGAATAACTCCTTTTTCTGCTTTGGCTGCAATAAGGGCGGGGATGTGATCGCGTTTATCATGGGCGTGGAGAACCTGGACTTTACCGAGGCAGTGCGGTTTCTGGCCCAGCGGGCGGGCCTGTCCCTGCCCGAAGAGGGGGCGGACCTGTCCATGTCCCGGCTGCGCACCCGTATATTGGAGATCAACCGGGAGGCCGGCCGGTTCTACTTTGGCATCCTCTCCACCCCAGAGGGAAAGCCCGGCCTGGACTATTTCAAGGCCCGGGGGCTGGATGGGAAGACCATCCGCCATTTTGGCCTGGGCTACGCCCCGGAGGGCGGCTATGCCCTGACAGACCACTTGAAGGCCAAGGGCTACACCCAGGAGGAGCTTTTGCAGTCGGATATGGTGCGGCTCTCCAAAAAAGGCTATCTTTACGACCGCTACCGGGGCCGCGTCATGTTTCCCATTTTTGACCTGCGGGGCAATGTAGTGGCCTTCGGCGGACGCATCCTTACCGATGAAAAGCCCAAGTATATCAATACATCCGACACCCCGGTGTACCATAAGAGCAGCGGCCTGTTCGCTATGAACTTCGCCAAGGACTCCGGCTCCCGGCAGCTGATCCTGGCAGAGGGCTACATGGACGTCATCGCCCTGCACCGGGCGGGCTTCACCAATGCCATTGCCTCCCTTGGCACTGCCCTCACGGAGGAGCAGGCACGCATTATCCGCCGCTACGCTGATGAGGCTGTCATCTGCTATGATTCTGACGAGGCGGGCCAGCGGGCTACCCAGCGGGCTATCCCCATCTTGAAAAACGCGGGCCTGTTGGTGCGGGTGATTACGGTGCCGGGGAATAAGGACCCGGATGAGTTTTTCCGCTCGGACCCCCAGGACGGACCCCTGCGCTTTAAGCGTCTGATTGAGCAAAGCGGCAACGACACGGAGTACCGGCTCTCCAAAGTGCAGGAAAAGTACGACCTCTCCTCCGCGGACGGGAAAAAGCAGTACCTCCAGGAGGCTGTCAGCCAGGTGTTGGCTCCCCTGCGGGACCCCATCGAGCTGGATCTCTATGCCGGCAGGCTGGCGGAGGAGACCGGCGTGGGGAAGGAGAGCGTTATGGCGTCGGCCAAGCGGGCGGCTGCCGGGGTTAACCGGCAGCGCCGCAGGGAGCAGCTGAAGGCCCAGCAGCAGGTGGCGGCGGCCCGCACCGTGGGCAACCCGGAAAAGCAGCGGCACATGCGGGCGGCCCTGGCGGAAGAAGGTATCTTGGCCTACCTTTTCGCCCACCAGGAGAAGGCGCGGCAGCTGGAAGAACGCCTTCCTCCGGAAAAATTCGTCACCCAGTGGAACCGCAGAGTATACGCTCTTTTGCTGGGCAAGACTAAACAGGGCGAAACCACCCTCTCCGACCTCTCCGGAGAGCTGACCCAGGAGGAGCTCTCCGAGCTGGCGCGGATCCTCGCCCAGCGCCGGGAGGTGCCTCCTTCTTGGGAGGATGTGGAGGGCTACTGCTCCATCTTGGAGAACGAGGGGGGCTTTGCCGATCCCGCCGCAATCCGAAATGCCTCAGAGGAGGACCTGAGGCGCTATTTGGAAGAACTGAAACGCAGAAAATAAGGGAACCCATTTGTTTGGAAATAGGAAAGGAATGGTTAGAGACATGGCGGCACAACCGGATAAGAAAACAGTCATCAAGGACCTTTTAGAGCTGGGCAAGAGCAAGGGCCAGCTCTCTACCAAGGAGATCCTGGACGCTTTGGGGGAACTGGATTTCGACCCGGAGCAGATTGAGAAATTCTATGACACCTTAGAGACCCAGGGCGTGGAGATCGTAGAGGACTTTGACGATATCACCATCGACGACGAAGAGCTGGCCAAGGCAGAGGGCTTGGACAACCTGGACCCCAGCGTGGGCGCTGACGGCGTTTCCATTGACGACCCGGTAAAGGTCTATTTGAAGGAAATTGGCCGGGTGCCGCTGCTGACCCCCGATGAGGAGGTGGACCTGGCGGTGCGCATCACCAACGGGGATGAGGCCGCCAAGAAGCGCCTTTCTGAGGCCAACCTGCGGCTGGTGGTCAGCATTGCCAAGCGCTATCTGGGCCGCGGCATGCAGTTCCTGGACCTGATCCAGGAGGGCAACCTGGGCCTGATCAAAGCTGTGGAGAAGTTCGATTATACCAAGGGCTTCAAATTCTCCACCTACGCCACCTGGTGGATCCGCCAGGCCATCACCCGCGCCATTGCCGACCAGGCCCGCACCATCCGCATCCCTGTCCACATGGTGGAGACCATCAATAAGGTGAAGAAGGTTTCCTCTCAGCTGCTCCACGCCAATGGCCGAGAGCCCAGCGCCGAGGAGATTGCCGAGGAGCTGGATATGCCCGTGGACAAGGTGCGGGAGATCATGCGGGTGGCCCAGGAGCCTGTCTCCCTGGAGACCCCCATCGGCGAGGAGGAGGACAGCCACCTGGGGGACTTTATCCCCGATGACGACGCCCCCGCCCCGGCGGACGCCGCCTCCCATACCCTGCTGAAGGAGACCCTGGGCAGCGTGCTGGATTCCCTCACCCCCCGGGAGGAGAAGGTGCTGCGCCTGCGCTTTGGCCTGGAAGACGGCCGTTCCCGCACCCTGGAAGAGGTGGGCAAGGAGTTCAACGTCACCCGGGAGCGCATCCGCCAGATCGAGGCCAAGGCCCTGCGGAAGCTGCGCCACCCCAGCCGCAGCAAGAAGCTGAAGGACTTTTTGGATTGAGCGTCCCAGGTCCTATTGGGAACGGACAGGAGCAAGCGATTCTATGGTAATGACATTAGAGGCGGATTACGCGGTCCGCATCGTAGAGTACTTGACCAAGCACAGGGAGCGCCGGGACGCCCGCAGCATCTCCGAGGAGACCCAGATCCCCCTGCGGTTCGCTCTGAAGATCCTGCGGGAACTGGTGCGGGAGGGGATGGTTTGCTCCTTTAAGGGAGCAAAGGGCGGATACACCCTTGCCAAATCCCCCGAGGACATCACCCTGCGGCAGGTCATCGAACTGGTGGAAGGCCCCTACATGCTCAGCCGCTGCCAAAAGGAGGAATACAGCTGCGGGCGGGAACACTGCCGCCTGCACACGATATACGAAAAGATTTCCGAGGACGTCCGGCGGGAGCTGGGCTCCTACACCTTCGCGCAGATCTGTGAAACGTCCCCTTGTGCCTGCGGGGAAGGGGAGAGGCAGGATGGCTGCAGCGGCGGGCCGCAAGCCGGAACAACATAAAAAAACACACCCTGGCGTGATGCCGTGGGTGTGTTTTTTTATGTGCCGGTAGGAAAGAGGGGCAAAAAAGGAAAAAATCCGCCGCAAGGGCGGAAAAAACGCCAAAACCACTTGACAAAGGATTTTGGTTGCATTATACTAATATACTGCATCATCATGGGTAGGAGTACCCCAAACTCATTTTTGTAAAGTATAGCACAAGGTTTCGTAAGAATCAAGTGTGTAATGGGAAAATGTGTTTTTTTGTGGAAAATGCTTCTGCTCTAGGTCGGGCCGCGCTCCGGGGTACAAGGCGGATGCCCTGTGTGTGCGGGTGATACAAAACTAAAAGGATTGGAGTGGCTGAACCAAATGGTGAATGTGAAACCGGTTCAATTGGGCAAGAATACTCGAATGAGCTTCGGCAAGATCGAGGAAGTCCTGAAAATGCCGAACTTAATCGAGATCCAGAAGAACTCTTACGAGTGGTTCCTGCACGAGGGGCTGAAAGAGGTGTTCCAGGATGTCTCGGGCATCACGGATTTCAACAACAACCTTGTTCTCGATTTTGTGGACTACAAGCTTGATGACAAGCCCAATTACAGCGTGTCCGAGTGCAAGGAGCGGGACGCCACCTATGCGGCCGCTCTTCGGGTGACCGCGCGCCTGCTGAACAAGGAGACCGGCGAGATCAAGGAGTCCGAGGTCTTTATGGGTGATTTCCCCCTGATGACCGAAAGCGGCACCTTTGTCATCAATGGCGCCGAGCGCGTCATTGTCTCCCAGCTGGTTCGTTCTCCCGGCGTGTACTACAAAATGGATTATGACCGCTCTGGCAAGGAGCTGTTCTCCTCCACCATCATCCCTAACCGGGGCGCCTGGCTGGAATATGAAAACGACGTAAACGATGTGTTCTATGTGCGCATCGACAAGAACCGCAAAATCCCCATCACGGTGTTCATTCGTTGCCTTGGCCTTGGCACGGACCAGGAAATTCTGGACTTCTTTGGCGACGATGACCGCATGCGCGCCACCATTGAAAAGGACACCTGTAAGACGATGGAAGAGGGCTTGTTTGAGATTTACCGCAAGCTGCGCCCCAGCGAGCCCCCCACCATCGAGAGCGCGCAGGCCCATATCCACGGCCTGTTCTTCGACCCCCGCCGGTACGACCTCTCCCGCGTGGGCCGCTATAAATACAACAAAAAGCTGCGCCTGGAGGGCCGCCTGGTGGGCCAGGTGCTGGCCCAGCCTGTGGCCAACCCCTCCACGGGGGAAGTGATGGGCGAGCCCGGCCAGACTGTCACCAAGGAAATGGCGGACGCCATGGATGACGCCGGCGTCATGGTGGCCGTGGTCACCGTGAACGACAAAGAGGTGAAGATCATCTCCAACGGCATGGTGGATATCCAGAAGTATGTGGGGTTTGACGCCAAGGCCGAGTGCGGCATCAACGAGCGCGTGTGCTATCGTGTGCTCTCTGAGATCCTGGAATCCGCCCAGGATGAAGAGGAGCTGAAGGACGCCCTGCGCGCCCGTAAGGCTGACTTGATCCCCAACCACATCACGGTGGATGACATTTTTGCCTCCATCAACTATATGAACTGCCTGGCCGTGGGCCTGGGCACCACGGATGACATCGACCACCTGGGCAACCGGCGCATCCGCTCTGTGGGCGAGCTGCTGCAGAACCAGTTCCGCATCGGCTTCTCCCGCCTGGAGCGTGTCATCCGGGAACGCATGACCCTGCAGGCCCAGGACCTGGAGACCCTGACCCCCCACAGCCTGATCAACATTCGTCCCGTGGTGGCGGCGGTGAAGGAGTTCTTCGGCTCTTCGCCCCTGTCCCAGTTCATGGACCAGAACAACCCCCTGTCCGAGCTGACCCACAAGCGGCGCCTTTCCGCCCTGGGTCCCGGCGGCCTGTCCCGCGACCGCGCCAGTTTTGAGGTCCGCGACGTACATTATACCCACTATGGCCGCATGTGCCCCATCGAGACCCCGGAAGGCCCCAACATCGGCCTGATCTCCTACTTGGCCACCTTTGCCCGTATCAACGAGTACGGCTTCATTGAGACGCCCTACCGCCGGGTGGACAAAGAGACCGGCATTGTCACCAAGGACGTGGTCTATATGACCGCCGATATGGAGGACCAGTTCATTGTGGCCCAGGCCAACGAGCCCTTGGATGAGGACGGCCGTTTTGTCCACAGCAAGGTGATGAGCCGCCATCGTGACGAGTTCGTGGAGGTGGACGCCTCCCAGGCTGATTACATGGATATCAGTCCCCGCATGGTGGTCTCTGTTGCCACGGCTATGATCCCCTTCTTGGAAAACGATGACGCCAACCGCGCCCTGATGGGCTCTAACATGCAGAAGCAGGCTGTGCCGCTACTGCGCACCGAAAGCCCCATCGTGGGCACCGGTATGGAGTACAAGGCAGGCGTGGACTCCGGCGTGTGCGTGCTGGCCAAGCGGGGCGGCGTGGTAAAGTCTGTCAGCGCGGACCTGGTGCGGGTCACCTCGGATAACGGCGATATTGACGACTACCAGATCATCAAGTTCATGCGCTCCAACCAGAGCACCTGCATCAACCAGGTGCCTGTGGTCAGCGTGGGCGACCGGGTGGAAGAGGGCGACGTCATTGCCGACGGCCCCGCCATTAAGAACGGCGAGATCAGCCTGGGCAAAAACGCCCTTATCGGCTTTATGACCTGGGAAGGCTACAACTATGAGGACGCCGTCCTCTTGAACGAGAAGATCGTGCGCAACGATATGTACACCTCCATCCACATTGAGGAGTACGAGATGGAGGCACGGGACACCAAGCTGGGGCCCGAGGAGATCACCCGGGATATCCCCAATGTGAACGAAGAGCTTCTGAAGGACCTGGATGACCGGGGCATCATCCGTGTGGGCGCCGATGTCCGTGCCGGCGACATCCTGGTGGGCAAGGTCACGCCCAAGGGCGAGACCGAGCTGACCGCTGAGGAGCGCCTGCTGCGGGCCATCTTCGGCGAAAAGGCCCGGGAGGTCCGGGATACCTCCCTGCGGGTGCCCCACGGCGAGTACGGCGTGGTGGTGGATGTGAAGGTCTTTACCCGGGAAAACAGCCACGATGAGCTGTCCCCCGGCGTCAATAAGGTGGTGCGCTGCTACATTGCCCAGCGCCGGAAGATCAGCGTGGGCGACAAGATGGCCGGCCGCCATGGCAACAAGGGCGTGGTGTCCCGCATCCTGCCGGAGGAGGAAATGCCCTTCCTGCCCGACGGCACCCCCTTGGATATCGTGCTTAACCCCCTGGGCGTGCCCTCCCGTATGAATATCGGGCAGGTGCTGGAGGTCCATCTGGGCATGGCCGCCAAGGCCCTTGGCTGGAAAATTATGACCCCCGTCTTCGACGGCGCCCATGAGGCCGATATCCGGGAGTGCTTCCGCATGGGCGGCCTGCCGGAGGACGGCAAGTTCTGGCTGCGCGACGGCCGCACCGGCGAGTATTTTGACAACCCGGTCACCGTGGGCTACATGTATTACCTGAAGCTGCACCACCTGGTGGACGATAAGATCCATGCCCGCTCCACCGGTCCCTACTCCTTGGTCACACAGCAGCCTCTGGGCGGCAAGGCCCAGTTCGGCGGCCAGCGCTTTGGCGAAATGGAAGTGTGGGCCCTGGAGGCCTACGGCGCTGCCTACACCCTGCAGGAAATCCTCACTGTCAAGTCCGATGACGTGGTGGGTCGTGTCAAGACCTATGAGGCCATCGTCAAGGGCCAGAACATCCCCAAGCCCGGCATCCCCGAGTCCTTCAAGGTGCTCATCAAGGAGCTGCAGTCCCTGGGCCTGGATGTGAAGGTGCTGGATAAGGACAACCAGGAGATTGACCTGAAGCAGAACTTTGATGAAGATGACGATATGGGCTTCCAGCATTTCGACGAGCAGAACGTGGCCGACGATCTGGAGGGCTACTCCATGGAGGATGAGAATGGAGAGCCCCTGCTGGAGGAGGACAGCTATACCGACGACGATTACAGCTTTGAAGACAGCGCTGATGACGAGTTCTAAGAAGGGAGAACAGAGTTTATGGAGTTTAACACGTTTGAATCAATCAAGATCGGACTTGCTTCTCCCGACCAGATCCGTGAATGGTCCCATGGTGAGGTAAAAAAGCCCGAGACCATTAACTACCGCACTCTGAAGCCCGAGCGGGACGGCCTGTTCTGCGAGCGCATCTTTGGGCCCATTAAGGATTGGGAGTGCCATTGCGGCAAGTATAAGCGCATCCGCTATAAGGGCAAGATCTGTGACCGCTGCGGCGTGGAGGTCACCCGCAGCAAGGTGCGCCGGGAGCGCATGGGCCACATTGAACTGGCGGCCCCCGTGTCCCACATTTGGTACTTCAAGGGGATTCCCTCCCGCATGGGCCTGATCCTGGACCTCTCTCCCCGGGTGTTGGAGCGGGTTCTGTACTTCTCCATGTATATCGTCACCGATCCCGGCAGTGTGCGCGAGCTGTCAAAAATGCAGACCCTCACTGAGAAAGAGTACCGGGACCTGAAGGAGAAATACGAGGACGATTTCGAGGCCGGCATGGGCGCCGAAGCTATCAAGAAGCTGCTGGAAGACATCGACGTGGAAAAGACCAGCCAGGAGCTGAAGGAAGAGCTGGAGACCGCCTCCGGCCAAAAGCGGGTGCGCATCCTTAAGCGCCTGGAAGTGGTAGAGGCTTTCCGGGTCTCCGGCAACCGCCCGGAGTGGATGATCCTGGACGCGGTGCCCGTTTGCCCCCCCGATATCCGCCCCATGGTCCAGCTGGACGGCGGCCGCTTTGCCACCAGCGACCTGAACGACCTGTACCGCCGGGTCATCAACCGGAACAACCGCTTAAAGCGCCTACTGGAGCTGGGCGCCCCGGATATCATCGTCCGCAATGAGAAGCGCATGCTCCAAGAGGCGGTGGACGCCTTGATCGACAACGGGCGCCGCGGCCGCCCTGTCACCGGCCCCAATAACCGGCCTTTGAAGTCTTTGAGCGACATGCTCAAGGGCAAGCAGGGCCGCTTCCGCCAGAACCTGCTGGGCAAGCGTGTGGACTACTCCGGCCGTTCCGTTATCGTGGTAGGCCCCGAGCTGAAGATGTATCAGTGCGGCCTGCCCAAAGAGATGGCCCTGGAGCTGTTCAAGCCCTTCGTGATGAAGCGCCTGGTGGAGACCGGCGCCGTGGGCAACATCAAGGCCGCCCGCAAGTCTGTGGAGCGCGCCAAGCCCGAGGTGTGGGACGCTCTGGAAGTGGTTATCAAAAACCACCCCGTGCTCTTGAACCGCGCGCCCACCCTGCACCGTTTGGGCATCCAGGCCTTCGAGCCCGTGCTGGTGGAGGGCCGCGCCCTGAAGCTGCACCCCCTGGTGTGCACCGCCTACAACGCGGACTTTGACGGCGACCAGATGGCCGTGCATGTGCCCCTGAGCGCCGAGGCCCAGGCCGAGGCCCGCTTCCTGATGCTGGCCGCCAACAACCTGTTGAAGCCTGCCGACGGCAGCCCCGTCACGGTGCCCACCCAGGACATGGTGCTAGGTTCCTACTACCTGACCCTGGACAAGGACGGGGAGAAGGGCGAGGGCAAGGTGTTCCGCAACATGGACGAGGCCATGATGGCCTACGATGCCAAGGACATCACACTTCACTCTAAGATCAAGGTCCGCCGCACGGTGGACTTCAACGGCACGCCGGTCAGCGGCCTGGTAGAGACCACCATGGGCCGCATGATCTTCAACCGGCCCATCCCCCAGGACCTGGGCTATGTGGACCGCTCCACCCCCGAGGACGCCCTGAAGTTTGAAGTGGACTTCCTGGTGGGCAAGAAGCAGCTGGGCCAGATCATCGACCGCTGCATCAAGGTCCACGGCACGGAGCACACCGCTGAGGTGCTGGATGAGATTAAAGCCCAGGGCTACAAGTACTCCACCATCAGCGGCATCACGGTGGCCGTGTGCGACGCCACCATCCCTGAGTCCAAAAAGGATATCCTGGCCGCTGCCGACAAGGAGATCGACGAGATCCGCGCCGAGTACGCCGAGGGCTTCCTGTCCGATTCCGAGCGCTACAACGCGGTGCTGCGCACCTGGGAAAAGGCCACCAGCGACGTGACCGACGCCCTGCAGAAAGGGCTGGACCGGTACAACCCCATCTACATGATGGCCGACTCCGGCGCCCGAGGTTCCATGTCCCAGATCCGGCAGCTGGCCGGTATGCGCGGCCTGATCGCCAACACCTCTGGTAAGACCATCGAAATCCCCATTCGGGCCAACTACCGTGAGGGCCTGAACATTCTGGAATACTTCATCTCCTCCCGAGGCGCCCGGAAGGGCCTGGCCGACACCGCCCTGCGGACCGCTGACTCCGGTTACCTGACCCGGCGTCTGGTGGATGTCTCTCAGGAGGTCATCATCTTGGAGGATGACTGCGGCACCACCGAGGGCCTGGAGGTCTTCGAGATCACCAGCGGCCCCGAGTCCATCGAGTCCCTGAAGGAGCGCCTGGTGGGCCGTTACCTGGTGGAGGATTACTGCGACGAGAACGGCAATGTGCTCGTCTCCAAAGATAAGCTGATGAGTGATGAGGACGCGGACCTGATCGTCTCCCGCGGTACAGAGCGCATCAAGATCCGTTCGGTGCTCAACTGCCGCGCCAAGAACGGCGTGTGCCGCAAGTGCTATGGCGCGTCCCTGGCCAACGGCAAGCCCGTCACTGTGGGCGAGGCCGTGGGCATCATCGCCGCCCAGTCTATCGGCGAGCCCGGCACCCAGCTGACCATGCGTACCTTCCACACAGGCGGCGTTGCCAGTGAGGAGGATATCACCCAGGGTCTTCCCCGCGTGGAAGAGCTGTTTGAGGCGCGCCGTCCCAAGCATGTGGCGATCATCAATGAGATCGACGGCAAGGTCTCCTTCCAGGAGATCAAGAAAAACCGCCATGTGGTGGTCACCAACGAGGAGACCGGCGATTCCCGCTCTTACCTCATCCCCTTCGGCAGCCGCCTGACGGTGAAGGAAGGCGAGTATATCAAGCGCGGCAAGCGCATTACAGAGGGCTCTGTCAATCCCCATGACGTGCTGGCTATCAGCGGCACCCAGGAGGTCCAGGATTACCTCATCCAAGAAGTGCAGCGTGTGTACCGCATGCAGGGCGTGGATACCAATGACAAGCACATTGAGATCATCGTCCGCCAGATGCTCCGCAAGGTGCGGGTGGATGACGCCGGCGATACGGGCCTGCTGGTCAGCGCCCTGGCTGACAAGAACGAGGTGCTTTCCGCCAACGAGAAGATCCGGGAGCGCATCGCCAACGGCGAGACCGAGCTGCGCGAGGCCACTTATACCCCCATCCTGCTGGGCATCACCAAGGCCTCTCTGGCCACCGATTCCTTCCTGTCCGCCGCCTCCTTCCAGGAGACCACCCGTGTTCTCACGGATGCTGCCATCAAGGGCAAGGTGGACCACCTGATCGGCCTGAAGGAGAACGTCATCATCGGCAAGCTGGTTCCCGCCGGCACGGGCATGAAGTGCTACAGCGATGTGGAAATCCAGTCTGTGAATGGGCCGGATGACGAAGGCCCTGCCCCCGCTACCCACGAGGAGGAGAGGGAAGAGGATTTCCAGCCCGAGGAGGAAGATCTCTTCCAGGAGGACCTGGAGGATGAGAACCTCTCCACGGAGGACGCGGAGGAAGAGCCGGAGCTGGAAGAGCCCCAGCAGGCCGGCGCCTGAAAAGCCCCATAAATCGAGAAAAAACTTGACAGACCTAAAACCCTGGTGTTATAATAATTAACCGAGCGGTTTTCAGGTGAAACCGGCTTTTTCCTTGCCAAAACAGGCGGGGGAGAGACGGGAATTTCTGTGAAAAGTTTAGGAAAACCGCGCTCCGGCTTAGCCGGGGCGCTTTCCTTTTCGCCCGCTCGAAACGATTGGTGCCAAGGCGAAACCGCCAGCACATAAATATTTTTAAGAGGAGGTGCAATATGCCAACCTTTAATCAGCTGATCAACAACGGCCGTTCCGTTGCTGAGAAGAAGAGCAAAGCGCCTGCCCTGCTCAAGGGCTGGAACTCCAAGAAGCGAATCGCTATCGACCAGGATTCCCCCCAGAAGCGCGGTGTGTGCACAACTGTGAAGACCCAGACCCCCAAGAAGCCCAACTCCGCCCTGCGGAAGATTGCCCGTGTGCGGTTGTCCAACGGCATTGAGGTCACGGCCTACATCCCCGGTGTGGGTCACAACCTGCAGGAGCACAGCGTGGTTATGATCCGCGGCGGCCGTGTGCGTGACCTGCCCGGCGTGCGGTATCACATCATCCGCGGCACCCTGGACGCCCAGGGCGTTGCCAAGCGCATGCAGGCCCGCTCCAAGTACGGCGCCAAGCGGCCCAAGGCCGGCAAGAAGTAAGCATCCGCTTACTTTCACGCTTGATCGCAAAATATCGTATGGCTGAACCGCGTAAAACCGCGGAATATTGGCATATTACACTTTGATCCCCATGGGACCGTAATTTGCCGGATTGGCCAACGGGAGTTTTTGTGCTTTCGAGTACCGATGATATCATTTTATGAAGGAGGGAAGATCATGCCAAGAAGAGGCAATGTGGCAAAGCGCGATGTTTTGCCCGATCCTATGTATAATTCCAAGCTCGTCACCCGCCTGATCAACAGCATCATGCTGGATGGCAAGAAGGGCGTTGCCCAGAAGATTGTGTACGGTGCCTTTGAAATCGTGCAGGAGAAGACCGGCAAAGAGCCCCTGGAGGTGTTCGAGCAGGCCATGGAGAATGTGATGCCCAGCCTGGAGGTCAAGGCCCGCCGTGTGGGCGGCTCCACCTATCAGGTGCCCATGGAGGTGCGCCCTGAGCGCCGCCAGACCCTGGGCCTGCGCTGGCTTACCGCTTACTCCAGAAACCGTTCCGAGCGTACCATGAAGGAAAGACTGGCCGGCGAGATCCTGGACGCCTGCAACGGCGCCGGCGGCGCCGCCAAGAAGCGCGAGGATACACACAAGATGGCCGAGGCCAACCGGGCCTTTGCTCATTATAGATGGTAACGCAAGCAGGTATTTAAGGAGGAAACTATGGCCAGGCAGGTACCACTGGAACTTACTAGAAACATCGGCATCATGGCCCACATTGATGCTGGTAAAACCACCACGACCGAACGTATCCTTTTTTACACCGGCGTGAACTACAAGATCGGCGAGACCCATGAGGGTGCCGCTACCATGGACTGGATGGCCCAGGAGCAGGAGCGCGGCATCACCATCACCTCCGCCGCAACCACATGTTTTTGGCCCGACCGCAACGGCAAGCAGAACCGTATCAACATCATCGACACCCCCGGCCACGTGGACTTCACCGTAGAGGTGGAGCGCTCTCTGCGCGTGCTGGACGGCTCTGTCACTGTGTTCTGCGCCAAGGGCGGCGTGGAGCCCCAGTCTGAGACTGTGTGGCGCCAGGCGGAGGAATACAAAGTTCCCCGCATGGCCTATGTGAACAAAATGGACATCATGGGCGCCGATTTCTACCGCGTCGTCCAGATGATGAAAGACCGCCTGAAGTGCAACGCCGTCCCGATCCAGCTGCCCATCGGCAGTGAGGACACCTTTAAGGGCCTTGTGGACCTGGTGGAGATGAAGGCCTATGTCTACTACGACGACCTGGGCAAGGACATCCGCTGCGAGGAGATCCCCGAGGACATGAAGGAGCTGGCCGAGAAGTATCACACCGAGCTGGTGGAGCATGTGGCCGAGCTGGACGACAATTTGATGGACAAGTATCTCTCCGGTGAGGAGCTCACCATCAACGAGATCAAGGATTGCATCCGCAAGTCCACCATCGCGAACCACATGGTGCCTGTCACCTGTGGCACTTCTTATAAAAACAAGGGTGTGCAGAAGCTGCTGGACGCCATCGTGGACTATATGCCCGCCCCCACCGACATCCCCCCCATCAAGGGCATCAACCCTGAGACCGAGGAGGAAGAGGTGCGGCATTCTTCCGACGAGGAGCCCTTCTCCGCTCTGGCCTTCAAGATTGCCACCGACCCCTTCGTGGGCAAGCTGTGCTTCTTCCGTGTCTACTCCGGCACCATCGAAGCCGGCTCCACTGTGTACAACTCTGTGAAGGACAGCAACGAGCGCATGGGCCGTATCGTGCAGATGCACGCCAACGACCGGAAGGATATCGACCGGGTTTACGCCGGTGATATCGCCGCCGCCGTGGGTCTGAAGAATACCACTACCGGCGATACCTTGTGCGATGAGAAGCATCCCATCATCCTGGAGTCCATGGAGTTCCCGGATCCCGTTATCCGCGTGGCTATTGAGCCCAAGACCAAGGCCGGCCAGGAGAAGATGGGCATTGCCCTTGCCAAGCTGGCTGAGGAAGACCCCACCTTTAAGGCATATACCGATGAGGAGACCGGCCAGACCATCATCGCCGGCATGGGCGAGCTCCACCTGGAAATCATCGTGGACCGCCTGATGCGCGAGTTCAAGGTGGAGGCCAACGTGGGCAAGCCCCAGGTTGCCTATAAGGAGACCATCCGCAAGAACGCTGATGTGGACACCAAGTATGCCCGTCAGTCCGGCGGTAAGGGCCAGTACGGTCACGTTAAGATCCGCATTGAGCCCAACCCCGGCAAGGGATACGAGTTCGTCAACGCCGTTGTTGGCGGCGCCATTCCCAAGGAGTATATCCCCGCTGTTGACCAGGGTATCCAGGGAGCCATGCTCTCCGGCGTGCTGGCTGGCTACAACGTGGTGGATGTGAAGGTCACCCTGTACGATGGCTCTTACCACGAAGTGGACTCCTCTGAAATGGCGTTTAAGATCGCCGGTTCTATGGCCTTTAAAGAGGCGATGCGCAAGGCAGATCCCGTGCTGATGGAGCCCATTATGAAGGTTACCGTCATCACTCCCGAGGAGTATATGGGCGACGTGATCGGCGACCTGAACTCCCGCCGCGGCATGATCCTGGGCATGGACGCCATCCCCGGCGCCCAGCAGGTCAACGCCGAGGTGCCCCTGTCTGAAATGTTTGGCTATGCTACGGACATGCGCTCTAAGACCCAGGGCCGTGGCCAGTACACCATGGAGCCCGCTCATTACGCGGAGGTTCCCAAGAACATTTCTGAGAAGATCATCTCCGAGCGGGGCAAAAAGTCTGAATAAGTCTCAAATTCCACTTGCTTTTTCCATGCTTTGTTGGTACAATGAAGCGTATAAAGCCGGAATATCTTTTCTTGCAAATAAAAGGAGGAAATCCCAATGGCAAAGGAAAAATTCGAAAGAACGAAACCGCACGTTAACATTGGCACCATCGGCCACGTTGACCACGGCAAGACCACTCTG